>Ga0070682_100000105_pt1 | contig 75852 bp, 62 predicted proteins | sample KBSC63LmetaG_FD_64668 | JGI IMG/M metagenome (GOLD analysis project Ga0070682, IMG submission 64668) | Corn rhizosphere microbial communities from Kellogg Biological Station, Michigan, USA - KBS C6-3L metaG | ecosystem: Host-associated > Plants > Roots > Rhizosphere | place: USA: Michigan...
GAACACGTATTCGCTGCTCCTGACACGTTGCTGTGGAATTTCATGTTTGCTTCTACGAATGTGTCGGGCTTCGCAAAAGTAGTAGTGCTGGTTTCATTTGGCACCGCTGCTTACAAGGCGAATGACCACGTGAGGGAGAGCAGAATTAAAAGTTGCGAACAGACTTACAAAAAACCGAAAGGCGTGAAGGAAGACAAAGCAGGAAAACAGGCGCGTGAAGATCTGTTTTTGATTTGCCGTTACGCCTCTCTGGGTCACCCAAACCAGATGGGCGCGCTTATTTACACTGAGGCCATCAAGGGCCACCTGCTCAACATAATCGATACCGCCGGATGGAAACGTGATAATAATAATCACCTGACCCTGGAGCGAAAGGACCCCCAGCAATGAGCTTCCCCTTAAATGAAATAGAATTCAAAAGAAATGCCGTGCAGCCTATCGAATGCATCAAGGGCGGTTGGGAGTTGATCCGTAGTCAGTATTGGTTATTTGTCGGAATGGCGGTGGTGGGAATAATTATCGGCAGCGTCGTGCCCATGGGAATCCTGATGGGACCGATGATGTGCGGCATTTATCTGGCGCTGTTTAAAGTCCGTCGTAATGAGCCGATAGAGTTTGGCTTGTTGTTCAAGGGCTTTGACTATTTCGGCGATAGCGTGATCGCGACCCTGCTGCACATGGTGCCTATCATGATCATTGTCATTCCCGCCTACGTGATTTTCTATATCAGCATGCTGGGAATGATCGCGGCGTCAAATGGTCAGCCCAATCCGGCTGCGCTCCTCGGCCTGCTGGGAGGGTTCGGAATTTTTTGGCTCGTTATCATGGTCGTAATAATCGTCATGTCGGTTATTTTTACTTTCGCTTACCCACTAATCGTCGATCGCCGGCTGTCGGGGATGAACGCGGTGAAACTAAGCATACGAGCCGGCTTTGGAAACTTCTGGCGCCTGCTCGGCATGCTAATGCTGACCGGACTGATGACTTTTGTCGGCGTGCTCTTCTGTTACGTCGGCGCGTTTTTGGTTTTGCCGGTAAGTTTCGCTGCGATCTCAGTTGCCTACGAACAGGTATTTGGCCTCGGTCAGGTTGAGCCGCATCTGCCGCCGCCGCCACCTTTGTTCAGCTAATCTTCAGCCCGGTTCACGGCGCGCGTCAGCTAAACGGCGCGCGCCGTTTTTTGATCATCATGCCCTCAGACACGCTCGTCATCCGCGGTCAGCAAGTGGTTTTGCCAGACACTACCGCACCTGCTTCGCTACATATCAATGGTGAAAAAGTCGTGGCCGTCGCCGGTTACGACGACGTGCCGGAGAATTGCGAACTGGTTACGGCAGACAACGAATCGATCGTAATGGCCGGCCTGGTTGATACTCACGTTCACATCAACGACCCGGGTCGCACGGAGTGGGAAGGATTCGCAACCGCAACTCGCGCCGCCGCGGCCGGGGGCGTTACGACGCTCGTCGACATGCCGCTCAACTCGATTCCACCGACTACGACACGAGCTGGACTCGCCGCTAAGCTCGCGGCCGCGCAGGGACAGTGTGCCGTCGACGTTGCTTTTTGGGGAGGCGTCGTTCCCGGCAACACGTCGGAGTTGCAACCGCTGCTGAACGCCGGTGTGGTTGGGTTCAAATGTTTTCTGATCGACTCGGGCGTGGCCGAATTTCCCAACGTCACTGAAGACGATTTGCGTGCGGCGCTGCCAGTTCTTACCGAACGCAACGCACTCTTGATAGTGCATGCCGAAGTGGCGGGGCCGGTTCAAATCGCAGCCTCCCAGCAAGCAGAAACGAGTGCTGACCCGCGAAGGTACGCGACCTTTCTCGCGTCACGACCTCGGGCTGCTGAAGACGAAGCGGTGGCAATGATGATCCGCTTGAGTCGTGAATATGACGCGCGCGTTCACATCGTTCATCATTCGTCCGCTGATTCATTGCCAATGTTGCGCGACGCAAAAACAGCAGGCGTCAGAATTACTGCCGAAACGTGCCCACACTATTTAACCTTCGCCGCCGAAGACGTCCCTGACGGCGCAACCGAGTTCAAGTGTTGTCCGCCGATTCGCGAACGTGAAAATCGCGAACAACTTTGGTCAGCCCTGAAAGATGGCACCGTCGACTTTGTCGTTTCGGACCATTCGCCTTGTACACCTGATCTGAAACTTCGGGAGAGCGGAAATTTTTTAGAGGCGTGGGGCGGGATTTCATCCCTTGAATTGCGGCTGCCGGCGGTTTGGACTGAGGCTGAGCGGCGCGGCTTCTCTTTAACCGACTTATCGCGCTGGTTGTGTAGCGCGCCCGCGGCACTCGTTGGCCTTGACGGGAGCAAGGGTTCGCTGACAGTCGGTCACGACGCAGACGTGGTCATCTGGAATCCGCGCAAAGCGTTTCGCGTTGAGGGTGAGTCGCTCCAACACCGCCATAAGCTGACACCCTATCAGGGTCGAGTGCTGCACGGCACGGTGGAGAAAACCTTTCTGCGCGGCCAAAAGATATATGATGACGGGAAGCTCAAGCCAGAACCAGGCGGGCGATTGCTCTGTAACGCGACCTGATGCTTTTTTATCGTCTGCGCTTTTCTAACAACCTCTGAGAGATAAAACTATGTCGGAAATTGAGTGGGCCAGCATCGCGGATGCTTCTGTGAAAGAAAAATTTGGCGGCACGATTCGTGTGCACACGCTCTGGAAAGGCGCGAACGGCGCTGCGGCGCAAGTCGTGGAGATCGAGCCCGGCGGTTGTTGGGAAGGCATCGATGTTCATGAACCGGGCCCGGAAGAAGTTTACGTCGTGTCTGGAGTTTTCAACGATGGCGTGCGCGATTATCCGCCAGGCAGTTTCATACACAATCCTGCCGGTTCATCCCACGTTCCGCAATCGCAAACGGGCTGCACGATATTTGTCTTTTATCCCGAAGGTTAAAACGAAATGGAGTTTACTGAACTTGTTGACCTCGCGGCCGAAAAACTTGGCGGCGCTGTGCTCGCCGCGAACGACGATTTCTTTGCGCCCAAAGAAAATCTACTGAAACCCGCCGCGCCGATTTTTATCGAGGGCAAGTACACCGACCTCGGTAAATGGATGGACGGTTGGGAAACGCGCCGCCGGCGCACGCCCGGTTACGACTGGTGCATTATTCGGCTCGGGACGCCGGGAAAAATTCGCGGCGTAGTCGTCGACACGAGCTTCTTTCGCGGTAATTATCCTGAGCAGTGTTCACTGGAAGCCTGCACCTTCGACGGGCAACCAACCGTCGAAGAGCTGACCGCGGAAACTGCCGAATGGCGTGAACTGCTCCCGCAATCACAACTGGCCGGTGACTCACAGAATCTGTTTGCCATCGACAGTGACCAGCGCGTCACGCATTTACGTTTAAAGATTTATCCCGATGGCGGAGTCGCTCGCTTGAGAGTCTACGGCGAAGTTGCGCCAGACTGGGATCGGCTGGCGCGGATTGGCGGCGATATTGATCTGGCAGCGGTGGAGAACGGCGGCATCGTACTCTCTTGCAGCGATATGTTTTTTGGTCATAAACATAATCTGATCATGCCCGGCCGTGCGGCAAACATGAGCGACGGCTGGGAAACCAAGCGGCGCCGCGGTCCCGGACACGATTGGACGATCATCCGGCTCGGCAGACCGGGTCGTATTCACCGGCTTGAAGTGGACACTGCCTGGTTCAAGGGAAATTTTCCCGAGAGCTGCATGCTCGAAGCGACTGACGCGCGCGGTCTGAACGATGACGATCTGATTTCGAACGATGTGAAGTGGCGTAGCGTTTTGCCGCGCACGAAATTACAAGCCCACACGCGTCACTTTTTTGAACAAGAGATTTCCGATCCCGGAATCGTGTCGCACCTGCGCTTCAACATTTATCCTGACGGCGGTGTCAGCCGGCTGCGCGTTTATGGTTCGCTGGCCTGAACTGCATATCACCAAGCCCGCATTAGCGTTTGGAGTTCCGCCTTTAGGCGGGTTTTGTCGTTCTGCTAAAGCCCGCCTAAGGAACTCCAAACTTCAGCACCCATGACGAACGCCCTGGCTTCTTTAAACTCCCTCTCCCCGGCAGACGCCGAGGAACAATTTCTCAAGTGCTGCGGTTCGCATTCCTGGGCCGGGCAAATGACGGCGGCGCGGCCGTTCAAATCCTTCGCCGATCTTTCTGAGCGCGCCGAACGCATCTGGTGGTCACTCAATTCCGCTGACTGGCTTGAAGCTTTTCGCAGTCATCCCAAAATCGGCGGCAAGAAAGCTGCGGCGCCGACCGCTGCCGAGGCGCAAAAGTGGTCTGCAGACGAGCAATCTGGTGTACGCGATTCTTCGCGGGAAACGCTGGACGATCTGGCGCGACTCAATCAAACCTACGAAGACAACTTCGGCTACATCTTCATTGTTTGTGCATCGGGCAAGAGTTCGAAAGAGATGTTGGCAATCCTGCGCCAGCGCTTGGAAAACGATGCGGACGAAGAACTGCGAATTGCGGCGGCAGAACAAGCGAAGATAACCAATCTAAGATTAGAAAAACTGCTGGCCGGCTAGGCGGCCGCGTCCTAACCTTGCGTTACGGAGGACGGGGCAGTACTCGACCGTCAGCGAGGGCTTGTTTCTGCGCGTTAACGGTAGGGCTACTGCCCACTGGCCTTCACCCCCGGGCAACCCAACTTCAGGACATCACCGGTTAGTCTGCTTTATTGTTTTCTGGTTTGAGCGTAGTTGTTTGGTGGTAAACTGCCCGCCAACTTAGCAGACCCGATGAGCACAATCTCCACGCACATACTTGACGTCTCGCGCGGCGCGCCCGCCGGTGGCGTTGCCGTCCATCTCGATGTCCAAAATACTGACGAGACCTGGAATGAGCTGAGCCATGCATGGACCGATGAAGACGGACGCGTGAAACCGTTTTTCCTGGTAGCAGAACAGTTGGCCGGTGGCACCTATCGTTTAGTTTTCGATACCGAGCACTACTTTTCGGAACTCAACGTCGACTATTTCTACCCACAGGTAACAGTGGTATTTAAAATTGACGACGCGGCGCAGCATTACCACGTGCCGCTTTTGATCAGTCCCTACGGCTATTCCACCTATCGCGGCAGCTAGCATCTGTGACGCAAACTGTTATTTGCAAATATTGTCCCTGCCGGTCCACGCAAACTCACAGTTTGCGTTACATACAATGACAATAAATCCAACCTTAAGCGAATGGCTCAACTTGATCCTCCGCTGGATACACGTGTTCGCGGGCATCATGTGGGTGGGCACCACATATTATTTCACCTGGCTTGACGCGCGTCTCACCGAAGAAGAAAAGGCCGTTACTAACACCGGCAGCGCCGCGCAAATCTGGATGGTCCACAGCGGCGGATTCTATGTGGTCGAGAAACGAAAAGTACCCGACCTCGCTTCGCGCACGCTGCACTGGTTTCGTTGGGAAGCCGGCACAACCTGGTTAAGCGGTTTCGCGCTTCTGATTCTTGTCTATTACGTCGGCGGTGGCGCGTTGGTGGATCCTGATGTGTGCGATATCAGCGTCGGCGCGGCAATCGGCGTGGGCCTGGCAGTTCTAATCGTCGGCTGGGTTGTTTACGACTTGATGATGCTTTCGCCGCTTGGCAAGAATGAGCGCGCCTTTGCAGTGATTGCTTATTTGATGATCGTCGCCCTGGCTTACGGGCTGTCCCGCACGTTCAGCGGTCGTGCTGCTTACATCCATGTAGGCGCACTGTTTGGAACGATCATGGCCGCAAACGTCTGGATGCGAATTCTGCCGGCACAAAAGAAAATGATCGCCGCCATCAACGCCGGCCAGAAGCCTGATGACAAATTGAGTGGCCAGGCAAAGTTACGCTCAAAACAAAACACCTTCATGGCGGTGCCCCTCGTGTTTCTCATGATCAGCAATCACTTTCCCGGCGTCTCTTACGGCGATCGCTACAACTGGGCGGTATTAGCTATTTTGGTTTTGGTGGGCTGGATCGCAGCGAAATTCATTCGTCGCGCATAGTAGGATGGACATTCCTGTCCGTCATGTTGGATGGGATTGCTAGTTGATGGACGCAAGAAATTTTCCATTTGGCATTTTTATTTGCCATCTTCCATTTGCCATTAAAAAACCATCTAGACAGGCAAGAATGCCTGTCCTACTTACTTCGCCGCGCTAGTTCTGAAATTAGTAATGATATCGAGCTTGCAGGAAATCAATCCGGTCATTGGCAACCAGGTAAACGATCCGATGCTCCTCAGTAAGTCGCCTTGACCACGCTCCGGCCATTAAATATTTCAGCGGTTCGGGTTTTCCAACTCCCTGAAACGGATCTCGAATTATCGCTTCCACCAGATTAAGAGCTCTCAACGCAATCTTACGGTCAACACGGATCCAGTATTCCAAATCCTCACGGAATTCCGGCTGGAACACTGCGTCGCGCACAGCCAATTTATGCGATTTATTTTTTGTTTTTGATTGGGTCAAGCCCCATCTCCCGACGCAGCTTAGTTAGCGGTTCGGGACGACCACGTTTCGCCCTAGCACGATCGAGTGCAGCGAGTAGGCGTCGAGCATTGCGGGGTGACCTTAATAAGTGAGCGGTTTCAAGTAGGCTGGAAAGCTCATCCGCCGCCAGCATCGCGACATCTTCAGCGCCGCGCCGGTTGATCAAGATGACTTCTCTATTTTCTATTGCGCGGTTGCATAGGGTGGCAAAGTTTGCGCGCGCTTCCGTGTAGCTGGTTCGATGTGCCATTGATCAGTACGTTTCCTTGTACAGGTTTACTGTACGTCACGGACGCGACACGGTCAACCAGACTGGGAGCAGGTCAGACATCTTGCCTCTCATGTCAAATGGGATTGCTAGTTGAAAGCCGCAAGAACTTTTCCATTTGGCATTTTTATTTGCCATCTTCCATTTGCCATCATCCGACAAAACATTTCATACGAACGAGTACTGATTGCTTCAATGACGAATGGAAAATTTGAAATGAGAAATGGGAAATCTCCTTTTTCTTTCTTGATTGATTAAAAACCATCCAGACAGGCAGGAATGCCTGTCCTACTTACTTTGCGAGCGGAAAGATCGGCTCGATGTCCACCGGCACACTCGTCAAACTATCAAGAGCGGCCTTCATTGGCGGCCGAATCACCGAATACTTGTCCAACATCGCTTTCGCCTGGTCGTAAGACCCTTCGGCCTCGAGCGTCAACAAATCGTGGGTTAACTTACGCACCGCCTCTCTTATCTTCGAGTCCACAATGCTGAACTTCTTCGTACCTTCGTCAAAGTTAATTGCGCCTTCGTCCGTAAAGTAGTTGAACTGCATCGCTACCCCGCGCGCATGCGACTCCGTAAGTCCAAAGCGCACCGAGCGAAACATGCTCGCCAGATAAGTTGTGTAGAGCGTCCGCTGCATCTGCTTATCGATTACACCCTTATCGAGCAAATACTGCAGCGCCCAGAGTCCGGTCACGTCCGCTTTCGCTTCCTCAATCGACGAATAGAGCTCCTTGAGTTGTAACCGCACGGTCGTTGCCTGGCCATTAACCGTAATGTTATGCGGGCCAAGTCCGTGCATTAACTCGTGCATTAATATGTGCGTGAAAAACGAATCAAATGCGACCGCGTGTTGTTGAGTGGGGCTGAGCACGACGCGGGTGATGGGAATCAACACCTTATTGAATTTCGCATCTTGCACGTTCTTCAACATGATGCGCGCCGAACCCTTTTCCTTTACCACGCGCTCGTCGTTGGGAAGATTAAAGGCCGCGGTCTGTACGCCGTTGTTCCCTTCACCTGAGGCAAAGACTTCGTTGACAACACGCATCGGTGAAGAGGCGCCCAATTTCGGGTTGCGGTAACGCGCATCCATCGGCAGGTTGTTCTCAAGCTCCTGCAAGTGTTGGCTAAACTTTTGGAGCTTGGCACTCTCCGCCGCATCGGTGAGCGTCACGTAAGCTTCGAACGCCGCTTTGTAACCGAAGAGCTCGTCTTCATAGGTTTCGTACGGGCCGATGGTGACGTCGATGGGTGCTTTCAAATCCATCCACGCAACATCGCTCGCGTAGTAATCGTTTGAAGCAAACGCGTCAGCGCGCTTGCTCAGAAAATCTTTTAGGCTGGCGTTGGTCGTTAAGTCGGCGGCTTCACGCAATAACTTCGCGGCCGGCTCGAGATACTCACGGTACGCTTCGCTGTAAGGCACACTAGTGAGCTTGCCGCTCGCGTCGCGGCGAATCACATAAAAATAGCCGGTAGCGTTTTCCCTGTCGGAGCCTGACAAACCTGCCAGCCACGAATTAAATTCATCTTTGGTGATGTCGTCCGGATAAAAACCGGCGTGTGGCGGTTTCTCGTTCGGCGCACCTTCAATGAAAGGCTGGTTGTTGTCGAGACGTGACCACGGCCCGTCGTTGATTAGAAAGTAATGAAGGCGTTGTCGTCCGATAGGTGAGCTATCAGCTTTTAATTTCTGCTCCAGCGCGGCGTTTCCGCTCCACACTTGTCGCAGGAACAACGGGTCGAGCAGCTTTGCCGCGGCAATGATCTTTACCAATGCCTTCCGATCGCCCGCTGACAGGCGGGCAGTGTTCGCCGTTAACACGGTTGGCGCGAAACGACTGATCTTCCTCGGTAGTTCCGCGTCACCATTCATTGTTTTCGATCCGCGTCTTTGCATTCCGGAAATTGGCAACAAAAATGCCGACAAAACAAAAAAGCTGATAACAACTCTCATTCGATCCTCCGCGTTTTATGTAACGCAAACTGTTAGTTTGCGTCTTCCATCTCTAGTCGCCCAATTCGCAAACTAACAGTTTGCGTTACAGATGCTACAGACTCTGGCGATTATTCAGAATCTTTACGAACGAACCCGATCGCAGTTCGGCAACCGTCAATCCCGACAGTTCAACCGCTTCTTCTTCTGTCAGCGCGCCGCAATTGATGGCGCGCAGGAAATAGTTGAGCAGACCCTGGCCCGTCGCGGCGTCGTCGAACACGTCACCGACCAGCGTGGCCTTCGCAGCCTTCTCCACGAAGTTTTTCAAACGCTCTGATGCAGCGTCGAGACTTTCGAGAAAGAAGGCATAGACCGCCGCGTATCGCGTGGGCAGTTGCGCCGGGTGTAGATCCCAACCCTGATAGAAAGCGGTCTCGAGTGAATGCTGCACGTGATCGTAATGAAGTTTCCAGGCGCGATGAACTACGTTGCGATTTTCCGCGATCTGGTCGGGCGTTAAGGCCGGACCGCCTTCAGTAAACCGATGCGGCGCAACCGGCATGATGTTCGTAGCGCCGTCCGACAGCCAGATACCGGTGCCGGCGAAAGACACTTGCATCATGTTTTTCGCGAAGTCACAAGCGGGATGCATCATGTGCTGGTGTGCGGCTGTGATGCTGCAACTCGCCGTGTAGTCGTAAGTGCCGAAGTGAGCAGCGACGCAACGTCCGCGCGCTGCGGCGAGCAATTGCGGCAGGTTAATCTCGCCGCGCGCGTTAATGATCGACTGCGTAGTTTCGATCATCAGCTCCAGTTTCAATGAACCCGTCGCCAATCCAGTCTTGCTTTCCAGTAACTCAAAAAGATCCGCGAGCGCGCTGACCTGTTCCGGGATCGTAATCTTCGGTTGCGTGACGACGAAATTTTGCGGCAACTTGCCGCCCGACTCCTCGACCAGTGTCGAAACAAAAATGTCGAGCGTCCGCATGCTGCGAGCTCGCAATTCTTCTGTGAAAGGCTTAATGCGAATGCCGATGAATGGCGGCAGCGTCTCGTTGCGCATACCCTCGGCCACCTCGGCGGCAGCTGATGCAGCGTGCCCGTCTTCTTCCTCATCAGGACGGTTTCCGTAGCCGTCTTCGAAGTCGATACGAAAATCTTCGACGGGTTCGCGGCGCAGTTTCTCGTTGACGCGATTGTAGATGGCGTGGGCCAACCAGGCTGGTTTGTTTTCCTGACGAACCTGTTCGCGATTCGCTTCCAGTCGGGAAACCAGTTCACTGTCTTCCTCGGGCGAATCGGGCAATTGTTCGGAGCCGGCGAGACCGATTGCTTTCGCAAACATAAGAAAGTCAGGCGCAAACTGATCCAACGATCGCCGCGCGAGTGCGCCCAACCTGTTAGCCGAGTCGCTCTTGAACAAATGGGCGCCGCCGTAGACCGTATGCACTGGTTGTCGCTTGCCGGTTTCACCCGGGTACACGGCCGTGAAATCGTTGTTCGCCTGCTGAAGCTTGGCAGAGAGAGCGCCAATGGAGTCGTCGTTGAGAGACTTCTTCATAGTTTCCTTTAGCTGAATTACTTTTTTGTGAAACTGACTTTATTACAGACGGCGAGAAAGTTAAAGAGAGTGGGTGCGTCAGTCCTGATGCAGCTTCATTGAGTGGGAACTCGGTTCGCTGAGCAGACGAAATCAGAACCGGATAGCGGTAGCGACCGGCCCAGGAGATCCGGCAGTGATCCATTTTGTGTGGTTCCTCTGGGTTTCGTGTAGTTTCGTGGTTCGTTTTCCTTAATTAGAAAGGCGTACGAACACGACGTGACACCAAACCAGAAACGAACCACACGGATCGGGTCACCTGATTTTGTCTCAAATCGTTATCTCCGCCTGCGCCAGGTGGCAATTTGGCGAGGGCTTGCGCGACAAACAACCTCAGATCTTCGGCTCAGACAGTTTCGGGTCTCGTTCCGGTGGCGCGCAAGACGAACGTCAACACCAGTCCGGCAACGAATCCGCCGATGTGTGCCATGTAAGCGACGCCTCCGGTTTGGGCGCTGTTACTGATCGACCCGATACCACTGACCAGCTGCAAAACGATCCAGATTCCGATCACCACCAGTGCCGGCATCGGAATTACTCCGCGGCCCATCAAGACCTTCACTTGTCCACGTGGGAATAGGACAAGGTAACTCCCGAGCACTCCGGCGATTGCGCCGGAAGCTCCCAGGTTTGGCACATTCGAACCGGCACTGAACGCGAGCTGCGCGAGCGTCGCCGCAATACCACACACCAGATAGAAAATTAGAAACTTGAGATGACCAAAACTGTCTTCCACGTTATCGCCAAAGATCCAAAGGTAGAGCATGTTGCCGCCGAGGTGTAACCAACCAGCGTGCATGAACATTGAAGTGAAAATAGTGGGGAAGTCAGCGCCGGGATTCGCGAGTAAACGCCGCGGTACTACCGACCATTGTTGGATGAAGGGATCGCCGCCGCTTAGCTCCACGAAAAAGAAAAGCACATTCAGCGCGATCAGGGCGTAGGTTACGATCGGCGTCGTCCGCCGGCTGCTGTCGTCATCGCCAATTGGAAACATGTCTGCTCTCCTTCACTCAACACAATATGGCCCAGCGAAAACTTTAAGGGGGTTATCAGGTTAAAAGCGGAGGACAGAGGGAACTAACTCATGACTTGAGTCACAGCTTAGGCGTGATCGATAGCATAGTTTCGCGGAAGTCACAAGAAGGCGGGCCGCATAAATTGACGCCAAAGCTGAACTTGAATGACGTCTGGGCCTGAACCGCGCTTCATACCCTGGTGGCGATTATCTTTTGCTTTTGGTTCTTTCCGGACCTAACGCACCAGCCGGTCGGCGCGGCCGGTTTGGCCCCCACCGAAAAAGGTATGTGAACCCTCGCCGCTGCCCAAAGCGACGTAGAAACGAAATAGTATGTTGTCCGCCCGCCGGGGGACTACGACGATACCGACACCAAAGGTTTGACGCAAACGTCCTTCAGAAAAACGAGAGAGGCTGGCAGCGACTTTGCCGGCATCATAAAACGTTATGAAGTCGATGGGCCCATAGAGCTCTCGCAGGTATTCAATCTGAAGCAATGCGAAGTCGCGATCGCGAAATCGGTAGTCGCTAAAGCCGCGCAGCGTGTCCTCGCTCCTTATGTTTGAACCACCAAGAGTTTCCATCAGATAAAACGGCGCGCGTTGTCCACCACTTGTTTCCGTAAACGACAACCTGCCGCGTACCCTCAACTCATTTTTCTCGAAGGCGAATTTATTATTCAGGTCGGCGTCGAAACGCCGAAAAGAATAGCGTCCGGCAGTGAGGTCCTGATACGCATGGTAGAAAAAGCGATAATTGATGTGGCGCGACTCCGGCTGACCCGGCGAGTGTAAACCTGCAAACGCGACCAGGTGCAAAAAGCCCGGTTGTCGGGTTATCCCCGGGGCGGTAGCTTCGTTAAAAACGCGCTCGGCCGAATTCACCGTCGGGTTCGTTATGGTGACGATGTCCGGCCATATGCCTTCGACTGCACCGCCCAGGTCAAGCCACCGCCGAAACGGCTTTGAGGCATCAAGGCCGACGACGGCTTCGCGGTAATGGAAGACGGTGCGATTCTGTTTTGTGCTTTCCGGTCCTAGTCCAAAGAAGTCGAGGCGGGGTGCATCCTTAACAAGCCCGTAGAGATTGAGTTTCAAATTTCCCGAGGGGCCCGTCACGTCATTGTCCGTAAACCTGTTTTCATTTCGAGAGAGCCGTAGGTTTGCGTCAAGCTCCCAATATTTCTTAACCGAAATTCGCGCTGACGTGTTGAATTGTTTGCGCCAGTCTTCGGTGTTGCTTTTATAAGTGTAACCAATTCCGCCGGTGAGGCCGCTGCCCGGTACGACTGGCCCATGGACGAGATGGAGGGGACGACCGGTGATTTTATCGTAGAAATTTTTAAGGCAGCTGATGGTCTCGTTAAAGGTTTTGTTTTTCTTACTGCAGGAGCTTGATGGCGGCGCTGGCGCTGCCGGGTCTTGAGCAATCACCGGAATGAAAAACGCCAACGAGAATAACCAGATGAGACAGAAGCGCTGAACAATCGGCTTGAGCGAAAAACTAATTAGTTGGCGATCGAGTGAGGGCATATTCATAGGTTCTCCAATCTATCGCTGAACTTACGAACGGTCGTAGCTCAGTTCGCGTTGTGTCGCTTACTTTTTGTCTCGCGTCTTTCTGATTTTTTCGTTTATTACGGCCAGGTATTCAGCGGCATCCTGTTCGGTCTGAATAGCACTCACCATGATTTTTTTCTGCGCCTTGATTGGCCCGAGCGTCTCAGCGGTAAAGGCCTGTTGAATCATCGTCCGTTGAAATTCATTGAGCGGTCGCTGGGCGGCCTCCGCCGGGTCGATCGTTTCAGTAGAAAATCCTGCCGTTATAGCCGAGCCTGAAGTTGAACCTCCGGTGGTTACGTCCGCACTAAGATGCGGCAATATCGAATTGCTCGGTTGCGGGATCTTCACGGTGTCGGTTCGTGGGGTAGACAAGGTGAGCAAGTCCTCAAAAGTGTTCGCTTGCCGATCGCGCTCCGTTAGAAAAACGTCTGACGAGTTTCCTATGAAAACTTTTCGCGCTGTAGCAATAAGCGAAGCGTGGTCAAACACCCTGTTGATAATCGTTCCCGGCGCAATGTAAGGGGAAACGAGAACCGCGGGCACGCGCACGCCCAATCGTTCGAAATTGAAGAGAGTCGAGCCTGGTGGCTTATCGCCGGGGTTGACAGTTGCGGGCGGTTTGACGTGATCGAACAATCCACCGTGTTCGTCGTAAGTGATGACGAGCAGGGTGCTGTTCCATGTTTGTGAATTCTTTCTGACAGCATCGTAAACAGCTTTGATGACTTTCTCGCCTTCAAAAACATTGTGATCCGGATGCTGATCGGCCGCGGGATAGAACTCACCACTGCTTGAGTAATCATTAAAGCGCGGTTCGACGAAGCTATAAGCAGGCAGCTTATTGTTCTTGCAATCCTTGATGAAGTCGTCGAAGAAATACAAAAACTTTCTCGCGTTTTGCAGGATAAAGCCGTTGGCGAGACCGAGCGACCAGTCCGTGGAATAGATTCGTGACGACACCCCATGCTCATCGAGCATTTGGAACACGGTTTTCAGTGTTAAATAGTTGGGGTTCATATCGACCCTACCCAATGAGGTGGCGCCGAACGCGAACGCACGATTAGGCAGGGTTGGGCCAGGCACGGAAGCGAACCAGCGGTCGCAAATAGCAAAGTTCTGCGCGAGAGTGCTCAAAGCCGGTAGTCTCGACGGATTGAAGCAGCGCATCACGTTGTGAGATTTGGCGACGTTGTTTGTCTTGTTGTAGTAGGCCTTCACGAACCCTTTCATGAAGGGGCCATTCCCGGTACCCTGAGAGTTTCCAAAGATTTGTTCATTGACGCTAATGAAATCGTGACCCGGATCGGTTCGGAAGTCCCCGGCGTAGTGGGCATCAGCTGATACCTGCACGAGAGAGCCCATGGTGTCGGGGTTGGTCTCCGTGCCCGACAGTCCATCGATTGGATAGCTCGCGCTTTTCAAAAAGCCTAAAGCGTGATCGAAAGAACGGTTCTCCATCATGAGGACCACGATATGTTCGATCTTGGTAGCCATAATTCAATGCCTGCTTTCTTCGCTCGGAGATGGCTTTTGAGTTTGTTGAGGATCGGGAAAAATTCCGCTTCCATTGACGGCGCTGCGATTAAACGCGTTCGTTAATAAATGGTCGCATGTCGAAAAACATTTCATAATGGAAGCACGAATATGTAGGTATTGCCGTAATGTGTGAAGAATCAATTCGTTTGGAAACACAAACCAACTGTATCTGTGCGAGTTTGCAAGGAAACCGAGTCTCGTGAGAATTCCGCTTTGGTGAACGCCGCGGACAATATCCTTCTTCAAAATCGAAGTCAACTGCTTTTTGCCCGCTGTAAACCCCAAGTTGAAATGTCACCCGAATGCGCAAAGTAGAGATGTCACCACTTTCGGCCGCGTCGCTTTGAGATAAGCCCGGCGGCTCCAGCTACCGCGTAAGCTTTGCACAACCGTTTTGTTTGCCGCTCAGTCAGTCCCAGCAGTTCGGCTGCTTCCCGTTGTTTCAAGCTCTTGCGCTTTACCCGCTGCACTATCTCCAATCGGCTCAACTCTCCCTGGCTCATCTCTAGTATCGCCACTCTTTCTCTCCCCTCCGCCCTGAAGCTCTTGCTTCAGTATGGCAAAAGGGGACATTCAACTTTGGAGAAAGGTGACATCACTACTTGGGGCTAACACTGCTTTTTGCCGACCTGAGGAATCAGCCTTTGTTGTTATCGAGACGTTGCGCGAGCGCTGAGTAATAGTTCTTCAACGAGGTGGTGAAGGGCACTTGTGACTTTACCTAAAGTTTGGCCGTGACCGCTAGCCTAGTCTGGCCGGAAGTCGCAAGAAGTTGGGCCATTGGCTCGCTCATAGAAAACGCATGGGCGGCATAGTTTGGCCGGAAATACAAATCGTGCATGAATCGTGGCCGAAAGTGCAAATTTATCTATATAACCTCGCACCTGAACCGGGCATTATTTAGGCTTTGAGATTTTCTGTAGGAGTGCGTTGGCGGTGTCAACATCGATCTTCTTTCGAAGCTGCGACAGCTCTTCAATATGGCATTGCCTTAACTTCTTTCCGCTACCGCAAAAACATGACCAGTGGCCCTTCATCTGGTTCTTGCTCAAATATTCAAACAGCATTCGGATCCCCTTACGATCAGAGGCCAACTCCTCAGCGCGGGAACCTAATAACTTAGAAACCTCGGAGGGAACGGGTTCGTCGGCCGTAGCCTCTTGCCGGCGCCTTTCAAACCTCGCAAGCGCGCTTAAGACGGCAGCATCCTCGATACCATCGGGAATTATCGGATTCGCGTCCTCCTGAATGGCAATAACATCCGGATCATGCTCACCGATCTGCCAGGCTGGGGCAATCCGAATCTCAGTCTTACCAATGCTGAAATCCCAAAACGGAGTCGGTTCGGTTTGTGGCTCTATGAAATTTGAGGGAAGCAAGACGTATTTCTTCACTTGCTCATATCGTTGACGGAACATGTCAAGATTGCGCGAATCCGGTGGAGTCATTATGTTCATTCTTGACCACAGAAGAAAATGTGAGCTCGACGGGTCATTCCGCGCAAGCTGTGGATTAGTACCAATCACAACCTTGTAATTGAAGGGATGATCTTTGTCGATCCCAGTGATTATGGAAATTCTCAAAGCCTCTTCGCGGTCAATCGGTCCTAATTTGTCTAACCAACCCTTAAAGATTGCTTTTCCAGCATCTGGATTCTGAAATCCCAGGACAAGACGCGGCGCCCAACCAATATCTGGAGTGACGATGTAAGCGGTACCTTGCCATTTGGCCTTATCCCACAGGGGGAGGTTCACAAGTGAATAAACGCGACGGTTCCGGTGCTTGAGCCTGTCAAAGTCAAGAAGTTCTGCAGGTGTTTCACCAGTTCCAGGTGTGAGTGCGGAGAGAGGATCTGTAGTGCTTTCTTGGCGTTCAACATCCTGGTCCCACGGGGCGGTCCGTTTCAGGGGAAATCGACTTGAGGAGTCCTTTGTCTCCCAATCTGAAAGTTTGAATTTTGGAGATTCGCCAAGAATGTTACTTACGGGAATAATAGTTTCTGAGAAATTCAATGCCCTACCAAGACCAGCCTCATCGCGAAAAAGGCGTCGTCCCCACGTTTCTATATCTTGGATTATGACAATCCTCGACATCGCCTTGATCACAAATTCGTTTAACCATTCTCGAAATCCCCCCTGATCACCATTTATTTGCTCAATGAGATTAGGTAAATGTCTCAGGCGGATAGATGGAGATAAATCACCCTCATCAATCTCATAGGTTGGCCACCCGTCAACCATATCGAACGGTTGAATATGAATCGTAAATTGAGAAACGAACGGCCAGAGTTCTGAGTCAAGGCTAGTGGCTAATAGTGACTCGAGCGTAGCTAGAATCGTCTCGCCGAGTTGAATTGATGAGAGGGTGTTAGTAGCATTAATTGTGACTTCGCAGCCAAGGACGAAGGATCTTAAACTTACTGTCCTCTCCTCCAACAGTTCGGGCCGCTCTGGCAAGTCGGAACCAGCTGGTTCATTCGCCCACTCAGTGAAGATCGCGAGGACCGCTTTGTCGTCTTCCTTCTGCGGTATGGAGCCTTCAGATCTTAGGACTTCTTCATGCCCAAGTGCGTAAAGAAGCGCCATTCGCGAATAGTCAAGGCCGAATCGCTCAAGAATGTTAGGAAAGAAATCCAACCACTTCAATTCCCAAAAATCGGTTCTGAGAAGCAGTATCGCCAGGATTCTGTCCTGTATCTCTCGCTCATCAATGAAGCGCTGTTTTCGTTCTTCCGTTCTCAACAATTGCTCGGCAATGACAAAGGACAGTTCCATCCACTGAAGCACGCACGGGATCCTGCCGAGCTGTAACTCAAGCCAAACAAGTTTGCGCAAACATGAGAGAGCCTGAGGAAGAATCTCACCATGTTCCCAGTATTCTGAGAGTGTCTGGTTCGCCGCCGCGACAACATTAGCCCGGGCCGCCCACAACAGTCCCGCCGCTTCGTAGGCCAATCCACAACCAACGAGCGCTGCGACCATCTCTTGCCGATATTCGCGAAGCGCCAACTTTTGCTGGGCACGACCTAGAATACGAATGGCATCATACGTCTGCCCGCCCCTTAATTTTTGATAGCCACGTTCTAACAACAGCCTGCCGCTCTCACCCTGACTTGTTCGCTGCTCTGTCACTCTAAGCACAGTTTCAAACAACCCGTCGTATGCGGCGCTTTCAGCGAATACATCACCTAGTTCCCTTACAATTCTAGCGATCGGCTCAAGTGGATAGGCCGTCAGTCCTTCAGCTTCATGGATGATCTCACCGAGGTCGATTAGGACCTTATCCAGGAGTTGCGGGTTTCCAACTGCTTCAGCTAAGGCAATTAAAAGCAGGTGGGTGCGCGCCTGGAGAGCATTATTAGGCCGCGACGTGTCGGCGGCCAGTCGTTCGAATTCGGCCTTCAAAGTTGTCGTTCGCGATTCGAATTTGGCGCCATCGGGATCGAGCCGATTTCCTCGAACGGATTGCATTAACAACGACCAAATATTCCCTAGCAACTCGAGGTTATTAACCTGTTGACTGTTAACCGCAAATTGTTCGATTTCATCGTAAAGGCGATTCAGAAGCTCAAAATCTTCGTACCACCAAAAAGCTGTCCAAGCTTTCTGGTACACGATGCGGAGCCGCTGCTGACGATGGTCAAGTTTTTCGGCGACGCCTTCTGCCCGTTGGAACCGTCCATCAACCTCAGCGCGTGGACGACCCAAAGCCCGGGCTAGAAGAGCACTTTGTAAGCAGTCTTCTGCTAGTTGGTAATCTACGCCTTCGTAACGAGCAGAATCGGCAATTTGCTCGTCCAGGCTCTTCAATTCGGCTTCACGCTCAAGATCGAGCGGTCCTACGACTTTTCGCTCAAGCTCGTCATATCCTTGTAGGTTTAGTGTCTCGATGGCTAACGCCATTCGACCGCGCTCGAATACAGCTGTGAGTATCCAACTCCGGTCAAGGATTCGAACAGGGATACCGTATTTTTCTTTTAGGCTGTCTTCGACTTCCGCCCTTTCCTTATCTCGAACGAACTGACTCGATATGAAGAAAATCTGCTTGTAGTCGCGCTCGGTTTCAGCGATCTTCTTTACATCAGACTGAACCTTTGACCGCCAATTCTTCTTCGCACTGAACGCGAATGCCCACCGCTCACTACTCGCTCTTTTATCTAAACCTTCATACCACCCAAGCGAGATGCGTTCAGCAACTGGGTAAGTTTCCGAGTCTACTTTGCTGTCACCCCCGCCCGTTGGCCCTGTTTGGGGCATCAGATTTGGGCAGATCTCTTTCTCAGCCAACCGTCGAGCGAAATACTCGAAGACCGTCTCCTCTTTGCGGCTCGTTAATGTTTCAAGGTGATAAGAAAATATTTCTCGGGTTAAGCGCGGCTCGCCGATTATCTTGGAATCCGAAAACAGTTCTGGCCGTCGGGCGCGCATGAATTCAGACGGACGGAAATCCTGTGCTGCGGCTGACTCCGAGGCCGATGCTTCGGTATTGCTCCTAGACTTTTTTCGGACACGAGCCATGACGTCTTCGTTAGTGGTTGAGGCCGCCATTTCAGGCCTTGCGCGGCTACTGGTTGAACGTGGCTCTAGGTTTCCTCAAGGAAACCAAACAGGTTCTTCTTCAGTTCACTCAGGAAAGAATCTGAGAACCTAACGGGCGAATACAGCACCTTATCAAAGCAGCCAACGACGTCGTAATAATAGGTCTCTCTGCTGAGGTACTCTGCTAAGAGGCTTTCTAACTCCTGCCTCTCTAACTTCACAACAAAGAATGTCATGGCCCGGGTCCTTAAGGCGTCTCTCGGATCATTCAAGTATGGTTTCAACAATTCTGCGCTTGAGGACTCCTCTCCATTTTGGATCAGCTCGGCCAGAGTGATACTCACCAGTATTTCGTCCGCGGTTTCCAGGAACTCGGCGGCTACTTCTGTGAGATCGTCAGAGAGCTTGAGCGCGGCTTTTGCCGCCAGTTCCTGAAGGAGCGCGTCGCTACTCGTCGCAACCTTCACTAAGTCCGGAACGTCGTCGGCAGCACCAAATTTGTGGATAATTTTTACGGCTTCAATTCGAACGTCCGTTTCGCTGTGGAATAGAAAACTCCTCCCCAATTCAATGTCACCTTCTTCGCCGTTGGCTGCGAGCCCAGACAGTGCAGCAGTAATGTATTCGAGTTTTCTACTCTCCACTGAGCTGGAGGCGTATTCTTCAGGAGTGCGATCAGGCAGCGTAGAAATTAGTCCCGCAAATCCAGATAGTGAGGGTGAGATTGACGGTGATTCGGTGCGTGAGGAGCGTTCCGCTTCCCTCCGGCGCCATTCGGCTAGCTCTCGCTCGTGGTAGGGCGCGGCGGCTGCTGCGAAATTTGTTCGAAGGTCCTCTCGAACTGTCTCACCAAATTGCCCAAAGTGCTCGACGGCGAGAGCACGATATGCATCGTGACCTGCCCACTCAAGCCACGAAGTCATCTCGATTAACGCGGGCACTTCGAACCTTCGATAAAACTTCAAAACGATAGCCTGACGATCGAAAGAGACTGCGTTCCTTCTGATCAGTGTTCGACTCATCCACCGTGCTAGCCGATCATCCGGAACCCCAAATGCTATCTCCTCCGGCTTGAGGTCAACGCCTTGCTCGATCAGGAAACGGAACGCCTCAGCTTTGACTTCATCGCTCTTGTCAGTTTTGAGAGGGATTGCTTGTTCGACAGTTAGTTGCCTGGTTTGGGTAAGCCCTCTGAGTGCGAACGACCTGATTTCGCTGTTTGAATTCTCAATGCCCATTACTAAGGTGGTAGAGTCGATTTCGTTTCGCCGCGGTTCGAGTTCTTTAAGAATTTCATCCGGTTGCATTCCGGATTCACCGAGTAATTCTTTAAAGGCCCGATCGGCTGCAGTGCGCGCCAGTATCAAGTATTTGCTCCGCTTCGCCTGGTACGATACGCCCGAGTCACTATCTACCAAGGCGCTGCCAACAATCGGTAGGTGGCTGGCGGTGCCTACCTGGCCGAGGTATCGTAGGGCCGCGCGACGAACCTCTGGCGCAGAGTCAGCCGTCATGGTTAAAGCTAACCGCTGCTCCATACCTTGAGGCACTGGAACAGAACCCGAATAGAGCTTCTCAAAGGCTTGCTGCCGTACAAAAGCAAGTGGATCAACAAACGCCAAGTGGAGGATGACGCCTTCGACAGCGTTCGCTTCCAGTTCCCTAAGCCAAAACCATCCGGGGACATAACCCGACGCATCATTAATTAGCATCCGCAGAATTGAGAACAGTTCGGGCCGAGCTACTTTCAATGTCTCACGGTGAAGGTAGAGTCGGTTGGATTCATGGGTACCCATCATTGCGCTTGGCACTTGCGACTCAAGCCACGACGACGCAAGGAGTTCAAGCCGTAGAAAGTGGAAGTCGCTGATTTCCCCAAGGAATTTTGGGCCGGTTGCATAGTCTGGACTTTGTGTAGCCTGCGCTAAGGCAGCTAGAGTCTCGGCAATCTGCTGCTCACCGGCAGAAAGCTGTCGTTGTGTTTGAGTATCTCCGCTAATCAAGGGCCTCTCTGAGATCTGATCTTCGGCGAGTTCGGCAGACACTTGCGAGACCGCTGGCGGGCGATTCATAGCGGTAGAATCTATTTCTCCACGACCAGATTCACCTTCGCGCCATTTAATAGGCAGTTCCGAATTAAGTCCGATCGCCGTGCCTTCAATGTACTGAGAGACCTGTAATCGAACGCCGTGCTTCACTTCGACGATAGGCAACACTCGGAACTTGCCTTCGTACTGTTGCCGCATGTAAAGCTGGTTATGTACGAACTGGCTTACTAGAATCTGGCTGCCATCAGCGAGAGCCATTATTCGTGAGCCCATGTTCGCTCCAACTCCTGCGACATTCCGCCGGCCATTGATGTCGGTTATTAGATTATCCGTGCATTCATCGATCCCGGTTCGGAGTTGAAATCTTTCTCCTTCATCACTTTGCTCATTATGCTCACTTAGCCGACGTAATATCTCCAGGGAAAGGCGCAGGTGAATATCGTAGTGCGTGTCAGCCGTGAGGAGGGCTATATATAACCCGTCACCTATAGGGCTAAAGAGGATTTCATCCTCAGGAATCGCAAGACTCTCAACCGCTGCTCGAGCAATTCGGTCTCGCTCCAATACGACGACTACCTGCGTTTCGACATTGCGCTTAGAGTAATCCACTATGTCGAGAAATATTGACTTGACTAGTTTGACGGTGTGATTTGAGTCTACTGGCATAGTGGCCACAAAATAGATAACTTTTCGATGGTAGTATATCCCGTAAGTACTAAAGGCCGCTCCATGATGAGGAGCGGTTTTGACTATCCGTCAGTTTCCCAGTTTGCTCGACGGCCGAAGCAAAAAGACAAACTGAGAAAAAAGATAGCCGAGAAGAACGTACTCCTAGAAATATCCAGTGGAGCGAGGCCCAGACCGTCGAAAGACAGCTTCTCCTACTTGTTACCTGCGCATCCTCTCACTACCAATTCACCCATCCTTTACCCGGCTAAAAAAGCCCGTTGATCCTTAAGGGATCTGAGCTTCTTTCAATTCTGATCTCCAATGGCTTCCCGCGTGAACTTCAACTAGTTTGCAATCACGGTCCCGTGGACCGCTATCTCGGAAATAACCTGTCCGGAGTGTGCGATCTTTAGAACTGGGCCCCAGATGGGTCCAGGATGAAGGCCTCGGAAGGTAGGTTATGAGAGACAAAGCCGCATTTTCTGAAAAATCGATCCCCAAAGACACCTTATCCTCGACGGAGAAAGTAGGTAGATCACCCTACGTAGCGGAACAAATTCCCGTGAGACGGATACAAATTCAGGAGTTGGTCATATACGACATCCGAGAAGACGAATTGGAAGACTTAGTACGCGGCGGACGGACTTCTAACTACCAAACGCATGCAGCTTGGTCGCTGTCGACGGCGTTGACGTTACTGTCGTTCTTATTCGTTCCCAGCCTACCCAAGATTCTCTTTGCAGTATTTGCCCATCTTACGACCTTCGGCTTTGCGGTGGGTTGGGTCCTTCTATTCATGTCTCTCAAGGAACGAAAGTCACTCGACCAAACTCTCGAGAAAATTAAGTGCCGACCCTCTTCGGGGCGATGCGCTGATGAGCTAGGAAAGACGGGTTAATGGCTGGGCCGCTCGGAGATATAGGCGGTTCGGAGTTTTCTCAGCAATAATTAGACATGCGCCTGTATCTGGATTCACGCGACCTGATTAACCTCTGCGCCCGGGCTCAACCCGTCACAGCTGACGAGTTGGGAAGAACTCTGGAAGCGCGCGACGCGCGGCTGGTGTATTCGTGGTCGAATATTATGGAGACGATGACTCAAGGAGATATTGCGGAATCACGCCGGCGCCTTGAAATTTTAGACGCTTTGCCAAAAACATACATTCTCGCGCTGCCGCCTTTGATACGATCTGAATTCCAAGCAGCACTGCAAGCTTGTTTTAACGATGATTTAGAACGCGCCCTCATCGACCCTTGGACTGGAACCTGGCTTCAGTGTATACGGATGCCAGGTCACCGAATGCCACATGACCTCTACATAAACTACACGATGGTTGATCAGGTTCTTGAGATTCAATTTAACAACCCAGGTCTTGTTGCAAACACCGCAGGGGCATATGACTATTTTATGACCGAGATATCCAGCGATCGGATCCACGCGCCCAGAGTACGCAGGTCATGGGATTGGTTTTGCGCTGGGATAAGACGGGTAACGAACAATATGGGAATCGCCTTTAGACAATCAGACTTTGATCGATTCACTCATTGGTTGGCTGATAATGGAGCTGCATGCCCAGGATGGCGACTGTTTAGTCAGAGTTGTTCAGAATTCTGCAATAACTTACACGATCAGGGAGGGCCAGGCCATGCTAACGATTTCTCACATATAACAGCCGCTCCTTATGTAGATGCCATTACCTTGGATCGTGCAATGGCTCACTACTGCGCACAGGCAGCGACTCGACTTCGCGGGCGTTACCCTAACAATTATGAAGTCTCAATTTTCCCAAACTTGGAAGCCTGGCTCAACGACTGAGCCGACTTGTGATGTTTGGAGGGTCACGGTTGCTTAATATAAGCCTCCGGCCTCTCGAGTGCCTATGAATCCCGCATCATGAGGCCTCATTTCGACGCACCCCAACTCTCTGTTATTCTTCTTTGTCTGGCACATCCTCCTTGCTCGATCGATCGCGATTTGTGAGTTCTCCGTCTGGTGAGCCCGAATCCTGATAATCATTGCGTGCCTGATGCCCGGCCGCTTTGAATTCTTTCGTTGAATCCGGTTCTTCACCTTTTTCCTTCTGAAAATCGCGCGCTCCCTCTCTCGCTTGCTCCTCGGTTAAACCCTTAGCCATAACCCTTACCTCCTGACCTGTATTAGTTCCCCTCAGTAAACGGTTCTCATCAAGAATTAAGCAGTTCGCGTGCCAATTAACTCCTCAACTTGTCCACAAATTTTGGTGTGAGTTCCCTCACCATCATTCATCGTCTTATGCGCCAATCTCCAAGGCTACTCTTCTTTAAAAGGGTTATCAGTGCTCTGCGAGATCGATTCGATGAGTGGCATCAACAACTCCGAAGCCGCCTGTTTAGGATTGGTCAGCAGCGTCAATGCTGAAGCCCTAATCGCCTTTTTATATTCGGACCCTTCAAAGCGGGGCAGAGAATGAAATCGATCGCGCGTTTCATATGGCACGCAGCCATCCAATCCGGTGACGGCCACGGCGAAATCAACCATCCCAAAGTAAGAGCTTCTGTTATAAAGCTCGCCAAGTAAGGCGAGCAGTTTGGTGGTATTACCGGCAACGATCCCTGAAAAAAACCACTTTGGAGGATGCCCATCTCGGTGGTTTTCGCCAGCCCTCCCGCAAAACAAATACGCACTACCGTCGAGATTTACCTGAAGATGGATGACATGTCCCGTCGAAAGATTGTCGTTTCCGCTGCCGTAGTTCAGCTTGGAAAGATACCCTTCAGGCTTTCGTTTCCAGCCGTAGGACGAATGTTGAATATCCGGCACGTAATTCGCCCTGAAGACGTTCGAGCTATTTACCTTGTCAACCAATTCCCGAAGCAAGTCCGGATGACTTTGTTGAGGTGAAAGGGCCTTGCTCAAGATGTCATCGTCCCGTAAGACGGGCCGAGCAACAATATGGAGATGGGCAAACTGATCATCTGGCAAGAGCGGAGTCTCTTCCACGGCTCTTTCCAACAAGGGAAGAATGTTCGATGCCACGGCTCGTCGCCGCTCATATAGTCTGGCCACTTCAGCCTGACTCAACACGCAATTGCTTGTTTCGGCCCGCCCATAGAATCGTTGCTCGCCTTTGACAACGACCATATGCGGAGCGCGCTCTGAGGGTGGGACTAGTAACACTAAATAGCCTTTTGAGGAGTCCGTCTTCGTTGGGATCGTGGAAACGCTAAAGGTTGGAACTTCATCAATTGAAGTCCGAATAATCTGCTCAATCCGTTCGCGCTGTCCGTCTAGAGTAATTGGTGTCAACACGGTCGGCCGGCCACCCGTGTCTTCATCAAGACCATAAAGCAGTACGCCTCCGGCAGTGTTTGCAAGTGCTGCGACGTCTTTCGCCGTTTCGGAATTCTTCGGAGGGATTTCTCTCTTAGCGTCGAATATAACGCTTTCTTCCAAGCTGCCATTGCCAGCAGCGATTGTAATGTCTTCTTCACTCTTTGGGATCCACATGCGAACTTGCTTTTCCTTGTCAATTCGAAAGTGATGCGGGTTCAATCCTGTCAACCACCAGGAACCCCTTATTCTTTTTGAAATCCATGCGATGAATGAAGTTCTTCATTGACTCTGAGGGATCGATTGCATCGAGATCGAGCTTGCCTAGAGTTCGACGTGGAATTGCCACCGATAACAACGGTTTTTCCTCGAGGTGACCGGTCTGCACGTTTACCACTTCACCGACGGCCGTAACGATCACAGTGTCGAACGGGAGGAGGGCGAATAGCTCTCGAGCCACACGTAATACGCAGCCGCAGACGTAATCCTGGTAGAGCTCATAAAACCGGCCTTGTGGCATCTTTTTGCTGGAGAGCTTGCCGCTCTGGAGCAAACTCTTGATTTCGCCCGGAATGACATCTTGTCCATTAACTGTCAGCGTGACATCAATAGTTGAGGAGTTAGCGAATTGGAAACTGACGCTCGATCCGAGATCACTTATTTCGCTGAACGGCGCAAGCTCTTCTATAACTTCTTTGAAGGCTTGAAGATCTCCTGCAATCACCCGCTCGGCGATTTCGCGCTTTTCCTGCCATTCAGAGAACGCGCGCTGATGTGCGGTCAGAGCCTCAAGGTACTCCTTGGCGTCTGCGTCCTCCCCGCTTGCGACCGCACGGCGAAGTGCTTCTTTTTTCGATTCGACGCGTCGAAATAACTTGTCCCAGAATCCCGGGGAAAACCCCTCGAGAGCGCTTGCGGCCTTTTCCTGTCGATAGTGGGATCGGATAGGCGGTGTCGGTGCAGGAGCGGAAGCAAGTGCGTGCCAATCCCACGCCGGCCCGCACTCTTTATGAATGGAACGCAACAAGTCCATTCGATTCTTATTTAGCTGAACTTCAAAAGCCGCCCGCTCACGCTCCAGCATTTTCTGAAGCTGCTTCTGCTGCCGCAACAGGTCGTTCTGCTGGCGCCGAGACTCACGCTCAGCCCGTCGAATGCCCGCTTCCATCGAACGTAAGGCGCCTTTCCAACCCATAGCACTTTCTCCTTGGTGAGTTCAGCTTTCGATTTCGATAAACGCGGTACGGAGCATCGATAGACTTTTGACTTGCGGCTATTAGATCCCGCCGTGCTGGGTGACTTCTAATTAAAGGAAGCTCTAAGTATCCTCAAGGAAACCAAACAAGTTCTTTTTCAGTTCACTCAGGAGAGAATCTGAGAACCTAACAGGTGAATACAGAACTTTATCAAAGCAGCCATCAACGTCGTAGTGATAGGTCTCTCTGCTGAGGTACTATGCTAAGAGGCTTTCTAACTCCTGCCTCTCAAACTTCACAGCAAAGAATGTCATAGCCCGAGTCCTTAAGGCGTCTCTTGGATCATTCAAGTGAGCTTTCAACAAACTCTGCGCTTGAGGACTCCTTCTCATTTTTGATTAGTTCTGCCAGAGTAATACTCACCAGTATTTCGTCCCCGGTTTCCAGGAACTCGGCGGCTACTGTGAAATCGCCAGAAAGCTTAAGGGTGGCTTTTGCCGCCAGCTCCTGAAGCAGCGCATCGTTACTTGTCGCAATCTTCACCAAGTCCGGAATGGCTTGTCCGGGAGTCGCGAAGACGAGTGCTCCGCAAGATCCAAATTCAACTCGGCTACTACAGAAGCTCTTAAGGGTTAATAAGGTGTCTTTCAGGGTCACTGACTCGGAATTGAAAAATGACTCATAGTTTGGCCAGCGCAAAAATGATCCATACCATGGCCGGCGCGGCCAAACTACGAGTCAAGTCGCAGCCACTATGCGGGGAATTCAAGACAAAACTGGTAGCGCATACGGGACTCGAACCCGTGATCTCTGCCTTGAGAGGGCAGCGTGTTAACCAACTACACCAATGCGCCATCGCGGAGGCATTGATTATAGGCGGCGCATTTGAAGGTTGGCAAACTTGACCCCAATCGCCCTGGTAGTCACACGGCAACTTTAGGGGTTGCCTTCTTGCGCCCGAAGAAAAACCCGCCAATCGCCATCAACAAACCGACAAATCCCAGCAGCCCTCCGATAACCGCAGGCACAATACCCATCAGCAGTTGTCGATTCATGAAAGCCGTTCGATTCTCACATTCCTCTTCGGTGGTCAGCCCGATCGTCGCTTGTTTATAGCATTCCGAGGAGGTGCTTCCGCAGAGTTCCCTTGCCTCAGAAAACTTTTCTCTATCGGTCGCGGCCTTCTTGCAGGTTGACGTCGCATAATCCGATGTCCAGGTGTTGATACAAACGATCAAACCTATGATCAAAGCTAAGCCGCCGATGAGAAGCAGAAGCACTCCTCCGATTCCCAGGATTTTCATTTTGTCTAGTCTCGCAATTTACTAAAGATTTAAGAAGCAGTTTGAACAACTACACCGATGGGCCTTGTTTGAACCGTAGTATAGTAACGCCCGTAAACCGTTAGCAAGGTTGTCTTAAATCGAGGGGGCAGTACTCGCTAACAGGTTCCTTCCACAGCAGCTTTCATCAGTGTGAGTTAATTAAAGACACGGAGGCTTCGCCGGTGATGAATTGACTAACGTTCCGCGAGCAACTTGCGGGTGATATACTTCGGCGCGAAGTCGTACTTAACTTTTATTATTAGCAATCGTCGCGGCAAATGAACATTGCGGTGTTGCGTGAAACCCGGACAGGCGAAGCGCGGGTTGCGCTCATGCCAGACTCCGTAAAGAAACTGTTGACGCTTCAGGCGTCGGTGACAGTTGAGAGCGATGCCGGTCTTGCCGCAGCCCGCTCAGACTCGGACTACACCGAGGCCGGGGCAACAGTCTCCGCGGACCGTAATGCCATACTCGCCGCAACGGATGTTCTGGTCACGGTTAACCTCCCCGATAGCGATGTACTCTCTTCACTAAAGAGTGGCGCCGTGGTCCTTGGTTTCCTGCGTCCTCTGGATGAGCCGCAGGCGTTGGTCCCGGCGCTGCGAAACAATCTCACTACATTTTCGATGGAACTGGTGCCGCGCATTACGCGCGCACAGGCGATGGATGCGCTGTCCTCAATGGCCACGGTCGCAGGTTACAAAGCAGTCCTGCTTGGCGCGTCAAACATTCCGCGCATGTTTCCCTTGTTGATGACAGCCGCGGGTACTGTGCCGCCGGCTCGCGTGCTAGTGCTCGGCGCGGGCGTCGCGGGCTTGCAGGCGATTGCCACCGCACGGAGGTTAGGAGCTGTCGTCGAAGCTTATGATGTGCGCGCAGCGGCGGGTGAACAGGTGCGTTCGCTCGGCGCCACTTTTCTTGAGGTAGATCTTGGTGGACTTAAAACCGAGGACGCGGGTGGTTACGCAGTCGAGTTATCCGAAGAGGCGCTGCAACGTGGCCGCGACTTGATTGCGGAACACGCGAAGACTGCCGACGTAATAATCACGACGGCCCAGGTGCCGGGGCGACGCGCGCCTCTGCTGATGAATGAAGCGGCCGTAACCGGAATGAAGCGCGGTTCAATCGTTATCGATCTTGCGGGAACAACGGGAGGGAATGTCGAGTCGAGCAAAGCCGACGAGGTGATTGAACGAAACGGTGTCACGATACTCGCGCCAACGAATTTGCCGGCCACCGTGCCCGTGCATGCCAGCCAGTTATATTCGCGAAACGTCACGTCGTTTCTTAGCTTGTTGATAAAGGAAGGCGAGCTGCACATCGATCTGAACGATGATGTGGTTGGCCCTTCGTGTGTAACGCATGAGGGACAAGTTGTAAACAGTCGAGTCGCGAGCGTTCTTGCTGTTGATGGTAAGTAGAACGAGGAGGTAATCCGAAGCATGTCAGCTGAAAATCTGATTGCCGCACTTTACGTTTTCGCGCTTGCGGCCTTTCTCGGTTATCAGGTTATCTCGCGCGTGCCACCGTTGCTGCACACGCCGCTGATGTCGGCGACAAATGCTATATCCGGTATTTCGCTCGTCGGATCGATCGTTACGGCTGGTGCGGGTTACAACAAGGTCTGCACGCTACTGGGTTTCATCGCCGTGTTTTGTTCAACCACCAACGTCGTCGGTGGCTTTGTGATCACGGATCGGATGTTGCGGATGTTTAAAAGGAAGCCGACTACAAAACAATGAGCTTTGAACTTGGTGCTTAGTGCTTTGGTCTTTGGTCTTTGGTCTTTGGTCTTTGGTCTGAACGTCGAACCTACATCCAAAGTTCTAAGTACTAAGTACAAAGTTCCAAAAACCTAAGACCTAAGACAAATTTGAGATTTAAAATTTGAGAACCTACTTCATCGAATTAAGTTATCTGCTGGCTTCGATCCTCTTCATCCTTGGCTTGAAGGGATTGAGTCATCCGGAGTCTGCCAAGCGCGGGATGCACCTCGCGGAGTTTGGCATGCTGATGGCCATCATCGGCACTCTGGTTCACTACGAGATCATCACCTATGTCTGGATAATCACGGGCCTCGTGCTCGGTTCACTCGTGGGCCTGGCCATGGGTGTCTGGGTGCCGATGACTGCGATGCCGCAACGCACCGCGTTATCCCACGCCTTTGGCGCATTCGCCGCTGCACTCGTCGGTATTTCAGAGTTCTATCGCGCCGGCGGTCACCTCGAAACCATCACCATGGGCGCGCTCGGCTTCGAAGTAATGCTCGGTGCGCTGACGACTACCGGAAGCCTGCTGGCCTTCGCAAAGCTGCAGGGGCTGGTACGCGGCACTCCGGTCACTTATCGCGGTCAGAATGTTTTCAACATGGCCCTGCTCGCCGCCACGGTGGGAATCTTTATCTACCTGATCTTTGTGCCAGGCTCGCTGCCGTTGTTTTTCGCGATGGTGGGGCTCGCGTTCATTTTCGGATTGCTGCTGGTGATGCCGATCGGCGCCGCAGACATGCCGGTAGTGATGTCTCTGTTGAATTCTTACGCCGGACTCGCTTCGGCGGCCACCGGGTTCGTGTTGAAGAACAATGTATTGATCATCGCCGGCACGCTCGACGGCTTTTCAGGTTTCATACTTTCGATCCTGATGTGTCGCGCCATGAATCGCTCGATGACCAACGTCTTGTTCGGCGCGTTTGGCAGCGCGGCGACATCGGGAAAACCCGGTGAGCAGACAGGCACGATGCGCGAAGTGAGCCTGGACGACATTGCCGTGCAACTCGCTTACGCAAACAAAGTCGTGTTCGTGCCGGGCTATGGCATGGCGACGGCGCAGGCGCAACATGCGGTACGCGAACTGGCTGACACGCTCGAGAAGCGTGGCGTCACTGTCAAATACGGCATTCATCCGGTCGCCGGTCGCATGCCTGGCCACATGAACGTGTTGCTTGCTGAAGCGAATGTGCCTTACTCGTCGCTTTACGAGCTGGAGCAGATCAATCCTGACTTCCCTACTACTGACGTCGCTGTGGTGATCGGGGCAAATGACGTGGTTAATCCCGATGCGCGCGACAATCCCGGCAGTCCCATCGCGGGCATGCCGATCCTCGAAGTCGATCGCGCGAAGTCGGTAGTGGTGCTCAAGCGTGGTCAGGGCAAAGGCTTCTCGGGACTCGAAAACCCGCTGTTTTTTAAAGACGTGACGGGCATGCTTTATGGTGATGCCAAAGACACACTCACCAAGCTCGTCGGCGCAGTCCAACATGCCTAAGCTGACACTCCTCGGAGGCTGCATTCTAAAGCGTCGCTGCTTTTTTAATTCCCTGCGGCAACTTTCTTAATCAGCACATGTTATTTACCGAGCCGTTATTTCTTTTCCTATTTCTCCCTCTGCTTCTGGGGATCTACTACGTTTCGCCCTCGCGGTTTCGTAATCCGATTTTGATAGCCGCAAGTTTTATTTTCTACCTCGCGGGTGAAAAGCTCTTCTCTCTTGTCCTCATTTTTTCGGTTATTCTGAATTACTCCGCAGCGCGCGTTTTGGCTCGCACCAAAGAAGGTCGCGCACGCAAACGCGTGCTCGGCGTCGGCGTAGCGCTAAACCTTTTGCTGCTGGGGATTTTCAAATACGCCGACTTCATCGTTATCAATCTCAATCGATTACTCAATTTGAGCAGCATTCACGCATTGCCCCTTCCGGCCATGCATCTGCCCATCGGGATTTCGTTCTTCACGTTCATGGGCATTTCATATCTGGTCGACCTCTATCGAACACAGATAAAAACACCCGCAAACTTCCCGAGCTTCACTCTTTACATAACCCTGTTCCCTCACCTGATCGCCGGTCCCATAGTCCGTTACAACGACATTGCGGCCGAGATCGTCGCGCGCCACTTGACGCGACCCATGTTTGCAGAGGGAGTCAGAAGGTTCACCGTCGGCTTCGGTAAGAAGATGCTGCTGGCGAATACACTCGCGTTTCCGGCGGACAAAATTTTTGCGCTGACTTCACATCAGTTAACGTCAAGCCTCGCATGGCTGGGCCTGCTCTGTTACGCCCTGCAAATCTATTACGACTTCTCGGGCTACACGGATATGGCAATCGGGTTGGCGCGAATGTTTGGTTTCCACTTTCCGGAGAATTTTAACTACCCTTATATTTCGGCTTCGATCACAGAATTCTGGCGGCGCTGGCACATCTCGCTCTCTACCTGGTTTAGGGATTACCTTTTCTTTCCGCTGGGAGTCCGCCGGCCTGCGTGGCGAATTTATTTAAATCTGCTGATTGTGTTTTTTCTTTGCGGCCTCTGGCATGGCGCAAGTTGGAACTTCGTCATCTGGGGCTTGTTCCACGGTGTGTTCCTCGTGCTCGAACGCATGGGCTTAGTAAAACTTCTGACGAAGGTACCGCGGCCGCTGCGACACCTGTACGCATTGCTTGTGATTCTCGTGGGCTGGGTTTTCTTTCGTGCTGAAACTCTTACCCGAGCGGTCGACTATCTCGGCGCGCTGGGCGGCCTCAATCACGCCCGGGCATTCTATGAAGTTTCGTTTTTCCTGAATGGCGTCACACTGCTGGCCCTTGTTTTTGCATTGACCGCCTGTTTGCCTGTCGTTCCTGCTTTAAGGAAATGGCGTGAAGGTATGGAACTGAGACTGACCGGTCTCCGGCAAAGCTTTTTCGCGGTAGGCGTCAGCTCACTTCAGGCAGCGTCAGTCGTTATGGTTTTCGTCGCCTCCGCGACGCAATCAGCGGCCGGCACTTACAGTCCGTTTATATATTTTCGTTTTTAGAGCTGGGGGTTGGCGAGGTGTCGAAAAATAAGCTGCGCACGGCGGAAGAAATTGTCGTCATCGCTTTCTTCGTAGCGGCAATCTGTCTGCCGCTTGCACTCTTGCTGCTGCGCGGCGAAGGCGAGCCCGCCTGGGAGAATCGAAGACTGACCGAATTTCCCCACCGCCCAGGGAATTTAAGCGAAGCAGTTCACCTGCCGCGGATGCTTACCGAATACTTCAAGGATCATTTCGGTTTGCGTGCCCAGCTGATCCGATGGCAGGCGAACGTTAAAGTCAACTGGTTGAAATCATCCAGCTCGCCCGACGTTATCCTCGGAAAAGACGGCTGGCTTTTCTACGCGGGAGAGGAGGAGGTCGAACTGTTCTGTGGCGCGAAGCCGTTTACCGAGGCTGAGCTGGAAGACTGGAAGTTATTCCTGGAGTCGGTGCGCGATGTGACGAGGGAGCGCGGGGCTGCTTTCGTGTTTGTGGTTCTGCCGGAAAAACAAGCCGTCTACCCGGAAAAGATGCCGCGCGGCCTGGTGCGCTTACGCTCTGACTCGCGCCAGGATCAATTGATCGAATACCTCAGAAGTCATTCCGACATACGAGTCCTCGACGTTCGGCCCGCCTTAGCCGAAGCGAAACGCGAACAGCGCATTTACTACCAAACCGACACGCACTGGAACGACCTCGGAGCGTTCGCCGCTTACCAAACGCTAACGCGTGAAGTGGGCAAAGACTTTAACGGAGTGCAACCGAGAACTGCTTCAGACTTCGACGTCGCCCCATCAACCCGTAGTGGCGACCTGGCCGGACTCCTGGGATTGCACGGAACGTTGTCTGAGAACGAATTGAAGTTACATCCGAAACAGCAACGCGCTCGCTTCGAGGGTATCTGCGGCGATCGGGGCCAGTGTACGTCGGAGATTAACGACCCTTCGCTGCCTCGCGTAGTCGTGTACCGAGATTCATTCAGTTCTTTCTTGATTCCGTTTTTCGCCGAGCACTTCAGCCACGGTGCTTACGTCTGGGATATAAAGTGGAGGGTTTCGCCCGAATTCGTCGGAAATGAGCGGCCTAATATTGTGGTGCTTGAAATGATTGAACGAAACCTGATGCTGCCGCCGCCTCAACGACCGCGCCTCACGTTCGTGGGCGTGAACTCAAGCGCGAAGCAGTCCCGCGCCCCAGGTGAAGCCAGCCCCGAAGGCTGGAAGCAGTAGGTAATCTGCGTCGTTTATCGCGCCGGATTGGCGAAGCATGTCGAGCGCGATACCCATCGAAGCGGAGGAAGTGTTCCCAAATTGTTCCAGCGCCAAAATGACGCCATCGGTTAACGTGAACTTCAAAGAACGGGCGACCTGTGAAAGAAGATTTACGTTGGCCTGATGCGGCACGATCCAGCGTACCTGCTCGATCTCAATGTCGTTGCGCTGCATTACGGTCTGACAGGCCGAAGTAATTTTGCGTGATGCTTGCAAGATAACCGATTGCCCGTTCATACGCGGCGCGTACTCGTCTGTGAGCTCCGGGGTCGTGGGTTTTTGAAAGTTGCCAAACTCCGTGCCGGGGCGTCGCACACCAAGGTCGTCAACGAACCGCCCGTCTGACGCGAGCACCACGTCCATGACCTCCAGAGCAGCGAGTGTTCGCTCGTTTGAAACAATCAAGGCGGAGGCGCCGTCACCGAAGAGCATCGAAATCGTCGCTGCTTCCGGCGTTAGCCGAAGCCACGGTGACTGGATTTCGGCGAGACAAATAGCGACGCGTTTTGCTGTCTCCGAAACAATAAGGGCCTTTGCGAGCTGCAAAGCGTAAAGCAGGTTGCAGCAAGTCGCGCGTATATCGAGGCAGGGTATGTTTCCTAATCCGAGTCGGCTCTGCACAGCGTATGAGCTGCCCGGGACAAACCGATCGGGAGTCATGGTGCCGAAAATGAGGTAGTCAACATCGCCCGGTTCGAGCGCCGCGTTTGCGAGCGCCCGCGTTAATGCTTCGCACGCGAGGCCGCTGGTCGTCGTGCCGTCAGAGGCCCAACGCCTGCTACGAATACCTGAGGCTTTATATATCCATTCCGGGTCCAGGCCGAGAGACACTGCCAACTCTTCGTTGGTCACAACTCTTTCAGGCAGCGCGACGCCTGAACCTGAAATGTAAGCAGTCACAGGTCCTAACCTTTGCGCGCATTGAGGTATGACTCGATGGCGTTGATCGTCTGAAAATTGGCGGGATTAACATCGGCGTCTGGCACTTTGACGCCGGAGGAGTCTTCCAGGATCGTAATGAATTCAACGAGCGAGAAACTGTCGAGCACGCCGGTTGAAAAGAGGTTGTCATTGTCTCCGGGGGGAGTTGCGCCCACGTTTTGGGCGTTATCGTTCAAGTAAGTCAGTACGGGTTGCGGTAAGGACATCTGCCTCGCCCTCTTCGGTATTAGTGATGTGGCTTTCGAACCGCATTGTTACAAGAGGCTTTAGCGGTGTCAATTCTACGCTCTTGCAAGAGAGGTTCATCAGCGATATCTACGGTACTATTGGATTTGAGCTCAAGGGCTGTGACTTTCGTCGGCTCAGGTAATTATTAATAGACATTGGAAATCGCGGCAGCAATCTAACGGAGAAAACATGCGAAGATCAGTTGCGTCATTTTTCTTAACGAGTGTTCTTGTCTTTGTTTCGTTTGCGCCGGCGTTACCGACGCTGGCCCAGCGACGTCCAGCGGCGCCGAAGCCACCCGCGACATCACTCGCTGTTCAACGCGGCGTCGAGACAATCTCCACCGCACAACTTCGAGACTACCTCTCATTCATCGCGTCAGATGAAATGGAGGGACGCGACACTCCTTCGCGCGGTCTCGACACAACGGCGCGCTTTCTTGCGACCAACCTCGCGCGCTGGGGGTTCAAGCCGGCGGGTGACGACGGTACGTTTCTGCAGAAGATTGCGCTCAGTCGCGATCTCATCGATAAGAACGGCACGCATGCTCAACTTAACGATCAGCCACTGGCCCTGGGCGAAGACTACATTCCTTACACGCGTCCGGCAGAGATTGCGGGAGCGCCGCTCGTATTCGCCGGCAATGGATGGTTTGTTAAGTCGAAAAATATTGATTCCTACCGCGGCGTGGACGCCAAAGGAAAAATCGCCATCATCTTCGGATCTGCGAATGGACTGCCGCGCGGAATCACCACGCAGGACCTCGCCGGCAAGCGCGGCGAAGACTGGATGAACGCGTCAGATTACGCGCGACAGCAGGGCGCGCTCGCCATCGTGCTGGTTCCTGACTTTCAATATTTAGCAAACTGGGATCGGAATCGCGAGCGACTTACCGAACGCGGCACCATGAAGGTTGATAAGTTTCAGACGCCCGGAGTCTCGCAAATACCGCAAATCGTGATCTCGCCGCGAGTGGCGAACTTCCTTTTCCAGGGTGAACGACGCAGCGCCGTCACGCTGTTTGATTCCATCTATGGAGCCCAGGCGATCGATCCTTTCGAGTTAAGCCCGGATAAAAAACTTTCACTGTCAGTAAAAATGAAAACCGAGGCTGCGACTACTCAGAACGTAGTTGCGATCTTTGAAGGCAGCGATCCGATACTGAAGAATGAATTTGTCGCACTGGGCGCGCACTACGATCATGTCGGCATTGGCGCGCCGGTAAACGGAGACGCGATTTACAACGGCGCTGATGACGACGGCTCCGGTACCACCGCGTTGCTATCGATGGCTGAAGCGCTTGCTAATGCGACGGTTCGTCCACGCCGCTCGGTGCTTTTCGTTTGGCACGCAGGAGAAGAAAAAGGTCTCTGGGGCTCCCGCTACTTCACCGACAATCCGACAGTTCCACTCGCGAACATTGTGACGCAGTTGAATATCGACATGATTGGCAGAAGCAAATTGGTGGGCGATACGAATCCTCTAAACCGCGAATTGTCTGGTGCGCATGAGATCTACGTTATCGGTTCGCGCATGATGAGCACGGAACTGGGGCAGATCGTCGAGGATGTAAACAAGCAGTATCTGAACCTGACTTACGACTACCGCTACGATGATCCCGGTGATCCCAACCGCTTTTTCTTCCGCAGCGATCATTACAACTACGCGCGCAAGGGTGTGCCGATCGTGTTCTTCTTTGACGGCGAACATGAGGACTATCACAAGCCGGGCGACTCAGTAGACAAGATCGACTTCGACAAAATGGAGCGGGTGGCGCGCACGATTTATCTGACGCTTTGGGAAGTGGCTAACCGTCCGGCGCGAGTCAAGGTCGACAAGCAGATGCCGGCGAACATGACACGGCAGCGCGAAAATTAATTTCTACAACTAAAGAACCCGCCTGAAGGCAGTCTCCAAACACTGTTTCATGCGCGGCCGCGTTCCGCCACCAGCCGGCGATACGCTTCGTCTCGGGATAGTCCCAATTCACGCGCGGCTTTCTTCAATGCCGCGCGATGATCGAGTCCAGTTTCCTCCAGTTGCGAAACCAGTTCGCCAACTGATGATTCTCCGGTCTGCGCCCTACCCGCAATCAGCGTGCGGTCAATGATCAAAACGATTTCACCGCGTGCGTTCTCCGGATCTGCAAACCGCGTTGCCAGCTCACTCAAGCGGCCGCGCGCCAGTTCCTCGTGAAGTTTTGTTAGTTCGCGAGCGACCACCGCTTCGCGTTCTCCTAAGATCTCAAAAGCGTCCTTCAACGTAGCAGCTATGCGGTGCGGTCCTTCATAGAAGATCAAGGTTGCCGCGAGCGAACGTAATTCTGCGAGCCGGGCGCGGCGCGCGCCTGAGCGCGATGGCAGGAATCCGCCAAAGAAGAAGTCATCCGTCGGTAACCCCGAAGCGACGAGTGCAGTCGTAAGCGCGTTGGCTCCGGGAACCGGGACTACAAGCAGATCATTTTCGATTGCCGCTCTGGTCAAACGAAACCCCGGGTCGCTAATCGACGGCATACCGGCATCGGTAACCAGTGCGATGTTCAGACCCGATCGTAATTGTTCGATCAGCTCGGCCGCGCGTTCACGCTCGTTGTGTTCGTGGTAACTGATCGTTTTCGTACTGATGCCGTAATGGCTCAGCAGCTTTTTGGTGTGCCGGGTATCTTCGCAAGCGATTAGATCAACCTCGCCAAGCAGGCGCACCGCGCGATGCGTTATGTCTTCCAGATTGCCGATGGGAGTGGCTACCAGGAAAAGAGTTCCGGCCATGCGGGTATTCTGTCACCAATCAGCAATGTCCGACAAACTTCAGTTTCGATGTCCGACAAACTTCAGTTTGTCGCTTGATTCGTATGATCCAACTTTCACGGCGTAAGACGACAAACTGAAGTTTGTCGGACATGCGAAGGCCTCGCCGGCTGCTAAACCCGCGAGGCCTCGCTGTGCGATTGACGGTTCGAATGCAGATGGTCTGCTTTACGTTACCAGCGGTTCGGCAATGGTATCCGGCGCCACCAATCGTTGTTGCCGTTTCGATTGTCAGGATAGTTGCGGCCGTTCGGAAAGCCGCCGCCAAAACCTAAACCATAGGCATCCGAGATGATTCGCAGTTCCTGTTGAATTTGCGACCATTCAGACGCAACCCGGTTGTCCACATTGCGACCCAAACGGTTGAACTGCTGAGCCTCTTGCAACACACGCTGGGCTTCATCGCGACTGCGATTCAGATCGCGTCCGTTGCCAAAGGCGGATTTCAGGTTACTAACGGCACGGCGAAATTCGTGGCCCTGCGCGTTCATACGATCTTCCCGGATGGTTCCATTGACGCGGCTATGATCGAGGGCTCGATCGAGATCTCGTTCAAAATCCTTCGCCACGCGATCCAGCCGTTGAATTGAATCTTTAAGGTAACGCTGATCGTAGCCGCCGTTGCGATTGCGGCCGTAATCGGGATAGCCGTAGCTGCCCTGAGCGGCGGCCAGCGCGGGCAAGCACAACGCCAGCACCGCAGCGCCAAAAATTGAAACAGTCAATGTGCGTCGGTTAGTCATTAGTATTCTCCTCTTAGCTTTCTGCAGCTCAGCGAAACGAGCGCGCCGCGTTCGTTTGCGCCAACCTCATTTCAACTCGCGAGTGGGGGACACCAATCACTGCGAGCACGTCCCGTCGCACCGTTGGCAAGGACCGTGCCTCACGCAGTAGTCCGTCCGGAGCTCCAACGTCACCACAGAGAATGCTTGCAGATATCGGCTGGCTAACGCGTGTACGCTCAGAAGAATTTCGAAACCGTGTAGGGTTCAGCGCAAATCGTCAAAGGTGTGCCGTGGTGGATCCGGCGAGCAAGATGGTGAGGTGATGGTGAATGTTGGCCTCGTGTAGCTCGTAGCCGTGGCCGGTAGAGCCGTGCTTGTCTAACACAATCCAACGCGGCGTGCCTTCGTCGCCGATGATCAAACGCAGCTCTTCGCTGGCCGATTTGATTCCGACGTGCCTGATGTTTCCGCAGGCCAAACCGCCGCCCCGAATAAAACCGTCGCGCGGCGTGCGCGGCCATCCGAGTTCGACCACCAGCTCGCGCACGTTGCGCAGCAGGCTGAGGCGCGGACCAACCATACTGGCGTTACCAATCTTGAACCGATGTGAAGCGTCGCTCGCGAGCTGAATCGCCGCACCGTTACGATTGGCCTGGCCGGCGGCCCCGGTAAACATTGTCAACAGCCACTCGGTCGAGATTTTACGAATAAGATCATTCGAACTACGCAGCGCCAGGTACTCAGTAATGTCCGCCCGTCCCTGCGCTCGCGCGCTGGCCTCAGCCTCCGCAATGGCCAATGCCCAGGCTTCCTCGAGTTCGCTCATAAGCTTCAGTATTAAACTAAATTGAGTTTGGAGTACCGCCTTTAGGCGGGCTTTTCAATACTCTCAAAAGCGGGACGGAAAAAACAAAAGCCCGCCTAAAGGCGGTACTCCCAACGAAAGAGCTGCCTGTTCGCCGCCAAAAGCACGCGATGTTATCATGGCCGCTCAGAACGTCCATTAAATCCAGTGTGGCTTTTCACGAATGGATGTGCGTCCCCCCGCGCGAAGATGTTTGGCTGGGAGCGCAGACATCCGGTCTGCTGCCTGGATGAACCTGAACCTCGGTGCAGGCAGGATGCCTGCGCTCCCCGCGTCAGCTCGAGAGCGTGCAGATGAACCAATCAAGACAGCGAATAACGAACCGGGCATTCATCGTTTTCTGTATCACGATCGCGCTGTTACAGGCCGGAGTCACCCAATTGGCGCAGACCAAACAGGTGCCCGCGCCAACGGGCCATGTTAACGATTTCGCCGGCGTGCTCGATGAGGCGGCGAAACAAAAGCTCGAAAACCTGCTCACCAACTTCAAGCTGAAGAGCGGAATTGAGTTTGACATCGCCACGGTGGAATCGACTGGCGGACAGGACATCTCAGATTTTTCCCTACAAGTTGCCAGGGATTGGAACGTCGGAACTCGCACCAGTGCAAGGAAAAGCCTGCTGCTGGTTTTAGCAGTGAACGAGAAAGCTTCGTTCACGCGCTTTAGCCGGTCGGTCCAAAGCGATCTGCCTGAAGGCGTCTTGGGTGAAATGAGTCAGCGCATGCGCGCGTTCGTCGACGCCGGCAAGTTCAGCGACGGCCTAAGCGCAGGGGTCAAGCATTTTGTAAGTACAGTCGGAGAGAAGTTAGCGTTAAGCATTGACGACTTAGACAAGGAACCGGCGAGCGCTACAGCAGCGACAGACGTTACGCCCGTAAAGGCAACGGATGAAGTTGCCGCAGCCGTAACCACTGCGGAACGAGACGCGCCGAAAGTAAATCCCATCAAGTCGGCAACTCACAGCGAGCCTTTGGCTACCCGGCCGAAACGGATGGTAGCCACCGCCGATGACGATGCTGAATCAGAAGAAGTTGAAGTCACGCTCGCACTGCCACTGGAGAAGCGGGCCGCGGTCCTAAAAAGTTTCATCGACAAACATCCCGATTCCAAATCCAGAGGGCGAGCGCTCGAGCTGCTCGTCAGTTCTCACGCCGGCCTGGGTGATGAGCTTTTGAAGAAAGCCGATCATGCGGGCGGCATCGAACAATTCATGCGCGCGATTGAAGTCGCGCCTGCCAATCCCTCGGAGAAATTATTTGCCGGAGTGATTTCGCAAGTTCCTCTGAATCTCTATCTGCGTGGAGAGACCGAGGCGGCCATTAAGGCCGCGCATGAGATCGAAACAAAGTTTGGCAGCGACGCAAAACGTCTCGCCATTCTTTCAACTTTTTATGTAGCGACCGAACAGGGAACGGAAGCGGTGCGAGTGGCAACCGAGGCCACGCAGCTAGCGCCCGATCTGCCAGAAGCACATCAGGCGCTGGGGCGTGCGCTGCACATCTCCTTGCGGCTTGATGAGGCGGCGGCGGAGTACAAGCGTGCCCTCGAACTCGATCCGACCTCACGAGTTGCCAACCAAAGTCTGGCGGATCTATTACGCGCATCGGGCAAAGCGGAGGAAGCAGTCGCGCTTTACCGTAAGCAGTTGCTGGCCCAACCCGCCGACAAAGCCGCTCGCAATGGTTTGATTCTCGCGCAACTCGAGGCCGGGCAAATTGAAGACGGCAAGCGCGCGCTCGACGAGACGCTCCAGGCTGAACCGCGTAATCTGCCTCTACTAGCCGGCGCCGCTTACTGGTTCGCAGCACACAATGAACCCGATCGCGCGTTTGATCTGGCCCGCAAAGCCGTCGAAATCGAGCCACGTTACACCTGGGCGCAAATTGCACTTGCGCGCTCCCTGATCGCCCAGCGGAAACCTCTGGAAGCTGAACGCTCGCTGCGCTTCGCCCGTCAGTATGGAAAATTTCCCACGCTCGAGTATGAGCTCGCAAGTGCGTTGTACGCCGCCGGCCTCTACGAGGAAACCGCTGAAGTGCTGATGCAGGCCTTTAGTTGGAAGTCCGGAGACATAGAAACACGTTTGGCGGGTCAGTCCGTTGTTCGCAAAGATAACTTTCCCGATCTGCTGGCTCCAGAAAGACGAGCGAGCATTTTTCAGTTCGCAGCGGCTGACAGCGAGAACAATGCGCGCGCACTTAAAGCCTTACTCGCTTTTGCAACCGCCATCGATCCAGATCTGAACGGCGGGACGATCAGTGAACAGACCGCGACTGCGGCAGCCAAAGAGTTCGCTTCAGGAACCGATGCCGCGCGGGTCTATCGCGAGCTGTATGCCGCCGGCCGTTTACTGCAACGCGGAGTTGGTTTCGCAACCGCTTATGAATTGACGGAAGCGGCACGCACCAGCGCGGATGCGGGAATGACAGTGCCGGAATTAACTTTGGCGGTGCAAGCTGACGAGTTTCGCAATATTCGCGCGCGCGCCATCGCCGCGGGAGCGACACCCGCCATCCCCGAAGCGCCGCGCAATATCTTGTCGAACCTGCTGCGCGGCCGTATCGAAGACACTGCAGGATGGGCTCGTTTGAATCAGGAGAAAGCGGAGGAAGCGGCTGGACATTTCCGTCGGGCGGTTGCCATCTTGCCGGAAGGAACACCGGCCGCACGGACGGCGTTGTGGCATTTGGGCGCGGCCTTGGAGCGACAGGACAAGAAGACGGAAGCGCTGTCGTTTTACATAAAGAGTTACAACTCCGGCGATCCTGACCCGACACGGCGCACGGTCATCGAGCAGCTCTATCGCAAGATCAACGGCTCGCTCGACGGACTTCCTGAACGGCTTGGCGAAAGAGCTGCTGTGGATCAATCCTCTCCGGCTCCAGAAAGCACATCCGAGAAGGCGCCCGAAACTACTCAGGCCGTACCGGCTTCATCGCCAAGCGAAACTCCCGCAGTCACTGAAACGCCCGCGCCCACACCGGAAGCAACACCAGAAACTGTCGCGCCCTCTCCGACACCCGAAACGGCGGCACCCGCTGTCGCGACGAGCAGCAACAGCTCACTAAGCGCGTCGCCCGTTGAAAGAATGGGCAAACCGATTCGCAGCACGGTATCGATCACCGGCAAGATCAAAGACGGCAACGGCAAGGGCGTGGGAAATGTTGTGGTAGTGCTCATCAGTCCGCAGGGCAGCGTGCTTGCCTCGACCACCGACGCACAGGGAAATTTTTCGTTCTCCCTGGCGCCTTCCGTGACGACTCGCAGTTACAGAATTATTCCTTCCAAAGACGGGTTCGCGTTTGATCCAGTCGACCGGGTATTGCCGGTGTCGACCGACGACTTCAAAGATCAGGACTTTGTCGCGGTCGCGAAATGATTCGCTTGGCAGTAAAGAACTCCCGAGATGGTAATGAAGTCAGTACCACCACGCGGTAGCGGGTGGGTCTTAACATTACTCGTTTGCCATTGCCGATTGCTGATTTATTCCATCGCCGAACGAACAATCGCCAATCGACAATCGCCAATCGGCAATCAAGGGACCCACCCGCTACCGCGTGGTGGTACTGACCTCATCCAGCCACTAGTCTCCTTCTTGGAAAGCGGACTTATCAACCGCCTGAAGGCGGTACTCCAAACGCCTACTCCAAACAGTGATGGCTGCCACTCAGGTATGAATGGCAGCCATCTTATCTGTTTACTGCTTCCTGCTCACCGCTCACTGCTCACTGCTCACTGCTTACGGATTCGGATAAACCATTGTCAGTGGATCGGGTAACGGTATCCGCCGAATCTGGCCATCCTTCGCAATCTTCGCGAGCGTAAACTGCGGCTTGTCGGGATTGCCCTTCGTGATCTCGTCAATGTTGCCGACGACGAGCACTACGAGCTTATCCGGTTGCAAGTATTTCTGCGCCACTCGCTGCACGTCGTCAGCTGTAACCGCACGAATGCGATCCCGGTAAGTGGCCCAGTAATCAGCCGGCCGTTTCGTGTATTCGTCCTGCGCAAACGTTCCCGCCACTTGTCCGGCAGTTGAAAAGATTCGCGGAAAGACTTCAATCGCCGAGTTCTTCGCAGTCTCGAGTTCTTCGGCTGAAACCTTCGTCGTCCGCACCCGATTAATCTCTTCCATCACGATCTCAATTGCCTGCGTGGTGGTCGGATTCTTCGACTGGAAAGACGCTCGAAAAGCGCCGGGATAGTAAACGCCGAGTCCGAAGTTGGATCCGGCACTGTAAGCCAGGCCCTCATCGGAACGCACTCGCGACATAATTCGCGAAGTGAATCCGCCACCGCCAAGAATGTCGTTCATGATTTCGAGTGCGTACGCATCCGGCGAATCGCGCAAGGCGCCGACGTGACCGATGCTGACACGACCCTGGTTCACGTCAGGCTTATTGACGGTGTAAACGCCGGCAACGATCGTGTTAGTTGGTTTCGGCACCGCCGGCACAGCCATCTTGTTTGACGGCCAACCCTTCGTCGCGGCTTCCAGCTTCGCGAGCATCTCATTCGTATTGAAGTCGCCCGAGACGGCGAAAATAAAACCCGACGGTTGGTAATACTTTTGGTGGAACGCAATCATGTCTTCGCGAGTAATGCCTTCAATCGATGCTTTGGTCGAATTCTTGGTTGAGAAGTGTTCGCCATACATCAGGCGCGACCATTCGCGTTGTTCTATAACGTCCGTGCGATCATTACGCCGTTCCATGCTTTGCAGCAGCTGGCTCTTGGCAAGCTGCAACCGATCTTCCTGGAAGCGCGGATTTCGCAACATATCGAAATAGAGGGCAAATCCCTGATCGACGTCCTTTGCGAGTAAGTTGAGATTGGCGTTGCCCTGGGTGGCGCCGATTGAGCTCGAAATATTCGCTGCCAGAAAGTCGACGGCCTCGTCAAACTCTTCAGCAGACTTGCTGGCTGTGCCTGCAGCGCGCATCTGCGAGCCCGTAAGAGCGGCGAGACCCTCTTTACCCGCCGGGTCAAGATAAGATCCGGTGCGAACTAAGGTCGATACATTAACCAAAGGCAGGTCGTGATCTTCGACCAGGTAGGCAACCGCGCCGTTTGAAAGCACGTGTCGATACTGTTCGCGTTTCGGAGGCGTGTAGCTGAGCGTGGCATATTTCAAATCGCGCGGGTGCGCGGGAATTTGAGGCGTTTGGCCCAGCATGCTGAGCGGCGATAACGCCAACATTACAAGGGCCAGGAATGCGGCCAGTGGCTTGAGAGGTGTTCTGGAGTTCCTCATGCGATTTCTCATAATTACTGATTACCTCCTTCGAGTTGCTTGAGGCGATCTTCCAGCATCTTTTTGACCACCTTGAAAAAATTCTGTTTATCGGCAGGAGCTGAGCCTGCCTGTTGATCGATGCGCGAAATGAAGGCTTTAAGTTGTTCAGGTGTCGCCTGCGCCAGCCGGGCTTTCATCTGACCAATTTGCGCTTTCTCCTGATCGCTTAAGCCGGCGAGTGCCGGGTCTTCTACTGCACCTTCTGCCTTCTTCTTGGTGTTATAGATGGCGATCGTGCGGTTCTCAGGTTTGAAGTAAGTGTTTGCTACCCGGCGAATGTCTTCCGGCGTCACAGCCTGATGGCGGGCGGGATCGGTGTTGATTGTTTCCCAACCGCGCGTGTTGTCGCGCAGCAGCAGTTGCACCATCAAGCCAAAGTTCGACTGGATGCCGCGGAAATTATTCGCTGCGTATTGGTTCTTAACTTTCTGCAGCTCGTTCGCATCGACGAGCTCTGTTTGCATGCGCTCGATTTCCTTGTAAAGCGCCTGCTCGACTTCCTCAGGCGTCTTTCCTGGTTTGGCAACGCCGCTCAGTTCGAAGAAACCTTCATACTTGCGTCCGTCCTGACTGGCGCCGGCGCTATTGGCAATTCCCTGCTGCAACACCAGTGATTTATACAACCGGCCGGTGCGACCATTTAGCAAACTCGCAAGTATGTCGAGCACGAAATCATCTTTGTGGCCTTCGGCTACAGTGTGGTAGCGAACGCGTACCTGCGGCACTGTTTCTGCCCAGGCCACCATCCGCTTCTCCGCAAGCTGCGGCATTTCGCTGGTACGAACAGTTTCCGGTGGGCGTGGACCGCGCGGCAGCCGTCCGAAGTATTCCTGCGCCAGCTCCTTAGCGCGAGCCGGATCGATATCGCCCACGAGACACGCAGTCAAATTGTTTGGTGCGTAATTGACTGCGAAGTAATCGAGCGCCTCTTCACGCGTGATGCCTTCAAGATCGCTGGGCCAACCCACCACTGGCCAACCGTAGGGTGACGACTGCCAAAACATCGAGTCGAACAACTCGTCGAACTTGCCGGTCGGCGTGCTGTCGGTTCGCAGCCGACGCTCTTCGTGAACCACGTCGCGTTCGGAGTAAAACTCGCGGAACACCGGATTGCGCAGGCGATCCGACTCCATCCAGAACCAAAGCTCGAGTTTGTTTGCCGGCACGTTAATGAAATAGACAGTGAAGTCGTTGCTGGTGCCCGCATTCATGCCGGAGCCGCCGGCTGTGGTGTAAATGCGGTCAAACTCGTCTTTGATCATTAGTTCCTTCTCACGCTTGGTGAGTTCATCAAACTTGACGAGCAGTTCTTTGTGATGTGCCGAGCGGTATTTAGGATCCTTCGCGTCTGCGATTTCGCCAAGGCGCGCTTTCGCGATGAGTCCTTCTTGTTCCTTTCGCAGTTCAGCGCGTACATCATCCATTTCCTTGATCAATTTCAAATTCGCGTCGATGTCTTTGGTGCCGATGGCTTTCGTGCCTTTGAACATCATGTGCTCGAAGAGGTGTGAAAGGCCGGTGATTCCCGGGCGCTCATTCACTGAGCCGACCCGAGCGACCCAGCCGGCGGCGATGTTTGGATCGCCTTTACGCGGCACGAGCAGCAGGCGCATGCCATTGTCCAGGGTGATTTCCTGTACCGGCACCTTTTGCGCCGCGGCGATCTGCGCACACAGTAGTAGGGCCAAGAGGCCGAGAGAGATTTTTTTCATTCTGCTAATCCTTGTCTATCTTGATTGGCGTTGATGCAATTGTTGCTGGAGCAGCGCTACCACGAGCGGACCCGGAGAATTCGAGACGTAGAACTGCGTAGCTTTTTACGTGACCCACTTCGAATTGGTTTCAAGCCCTGGTTCCGCTGGATTGTTGACTGTAGCGGCGACTCGGCAGCGAACTTGGGAGACCTGTTGGGAAGACCGGCTCATGATACCAGCAGGAAAGTGGTTAGCAAAAGTCGGCGAGCGTCCAGGTAGTGACCTGGCTGAACTCCTCTGTGCAACCTCAGTGTTCTCTCAGAGGCAGCACAGAGAAAACCTCAATTCGGGCACTATCAGACGTTGACCAAGATTATTCACCGCGGTAAGACGGTGCGGTCGGAGATCGCCGAACCCGAATATTTTCCGACGGTTCCACCGTCAGCCAACCGCGTGCACCTGTTGACCATCCTAAACCGCGCAGTCCGAAACGCTCTGATCTCATGGCGCCGGCTTCACGGTTTCCCCGGAACCAAGGCGACCGCGACCTTAGAAGCGGAGTTATCTATCGAACATCGGGCAGTTGTATAATCCAGGGACAATCGTCAGCAAAAGCAGAGACAAAATGAAGATATCGAGGCCGAACTTTCCCCAAGTGTTTTCACCAAATTCAGCGTCCTTTGTAACGGGCCGGACGGCCCCTCACCGCACCTGGAGCCAGGCGTGGGTGGCGCTCGCGGTACTGTTGTTGGTGGCCATTCCTGCCGCAGCGCAACAGCCGGCGCCGCAACAGGCTGCCTCGCGATTTGATGTCACGAGCTATCGCATTGAGGCGCAATTGATTCCCGATCAGCATACGCTTCGCGCCGGGGCAGATGTCACGGTAGTTCCGCTTGAGGCAACGCGTTCGCTCGTCTTCGAGCTCAATGGCTCACTGAAAATTGAAAGCATCGATCTTAGTGGTAAAGCACTGACGGGTTATGTGCAGGACCCTGTTGGCGTCGGTTCGCTTGGACCAAGTGTCAGGGTCGACCTCGGTCAGGTGATGCCTGCCAACCAACCTTTGACGCTCCGGTTCCGCTGGAGTGGCGCGTTGTTATCGCCGGAAGGCGGACCACTGGCTACAAAACGGCTGGCTTACGTGGGACCTGAAGGCTCGTATTTGATGTATGCCTCGCGCTGGTTCCCCTTTCACGATTACGCGGCCGACCGTGCCACCTCCGACATTACTCTGATTGTTCCGACCGGCCTGCAAGTCGCCGGCACCAGCGATGACCCTGTCGTTCCGCAAGGATCTGCGAAAGACGGTTCGACCCGATTTCATTTTGTTCATCGTCAGCCGGTATTGATCGGGAACTTCGCCGCCGGCCAATACATCAATCGCAATCTGCGTTTTGGGAATTACGAGATTCAATTTTACGCGAAGCCGGGCAGCGAAGGCCGAATCAATGCGTATTCCGAAATGATGGGCCAGGTGATGGAGTTTTACTCCAAACAATACGGCGCGCCGCTTTTCGGACGACGTCTGGTCGTCGCGCAGGTGGATGACGAAACGCTCGACACCTATTCAGGACCGGGAATCATTTTCCTCGCTTCGAAACTTTTTGATTCATCGCGGCCCGTGCCGGATGAAAAACTCGCGCGCGAAGTTGCTTACCAGTGGTGGGGCCAAACGGTCGGCTTGAAATCGTTTGACGATGCGTGGCTTTCCCAGGGACTTGCCGAATGGAGCGCCTTCGCGTTTCGCGAGTCGAACCTGACTGGCGGTGCGCTCGAAGCTGCCCAGCGCGAGCAACAGGAACGCGCCTTGACGTTTGAGCAGACCGCGTCGATTGCCAGAGCCCCGAGCGCGCTTGATGATCAGTCGGCTGCTTATCAATCGATCGTTTTTCACAAAGGCGCGATGGTTTTTCGTATGTTGCGCGAGTCGATGGGCAAGGACAAATTTGACCTGCTGCTGCACACTTTCCTGGAGGAGTTTCGCGGCAAGAATGCCTCAATCGACGACTTCGAAAAGCTGGCGTCAAAAATAGCGGTGGAAAACCTGCGCTACTTCTTTGCGCAGTGGATTGAGGGGACGGGCGTTCCCGAGTTCTCAGTTGACTACCAAATCATTCGCACGCGTTCGGGTAAATTCCGCACCCGCGGCACAGTGAAGCAGTCGCTTGACGCCCTGCGCCTGCCAGTGCAATTGATGTTGCGCACTGAAGGCGACAACCAGACCACCACCATTCGTGTGGAAGGCAAGAGCGAAGACTTTGATTTCGAATCAAACGGGCAGCCGCTCGAAGTTGTAGTCGATCCTAACTATCGAATCCTGCGCATGTCTGACGAGTTACGCGTTTCGATTATCGCGCGACGCGGCATCGAGCAAATGAAGGAAGGGCTTTACGCCGAGGCGCAACAGCAATTTGAGGCGGCCTTGAAGTTGGATCGCTCGAACTCCTGGGTTTACTACAACCTCGGCCTGCTCTATCTCGAGCAGCGCAACTGGCAGCCGGCACTCGACAATCTTGATGCTTCGCTCGCGGGAACTTTGAAACCCTCGTGGATTGAAGTTTGGGCGCACATCAAGAAGGGCAACGCCTACGATGCCAAGGGCGAACGCAATCGCGCGGTGGCTGAGTACAACAAAGCGGTGCAGTCCGGAATTAACTACGACAACGCGGTAGCGGTGGCGAAGAAGTATCTGGCCACGCCTTTCGATCCGAAGGCCGCGCAAAATACTGAACTGACCACGCCTGGAAACTAAGATTTCCAGCCTGATTTCCGGCGTGCCGGCCAAATGACAGGCATATGCAAACTGGAATTTTGAGTGTACAATCCCGCAGCTTTGGGGGTGGCATTCGTAAAAGCCTAATCCGATCAGCATCAAACATGTTTAGTTCAGAAGCGGAGATGACGAACCCTGCGTTCGAATGGATGCAGTCATTGGGTCTACAGGTGAAGTCCGAATTCATCACGCCATGGGGAGTGTGTGACCTTGTTGGATTAAGTTTTAGGAAGGGGGCTCGTAGTGCCCGCCTTAAACTTGGGCAAACACGGGCTGTTAGCTCGCTCATTGGTTCGGCACTACTCGCTCAAATTCCGGATGCTAATACGAATCAAACCACTACGCTCAGACGCTTAACTAAAGAGTGCGCTCCGACGATCTCAAAAGACATTGTCGTCCGACAAGTCCAACGATTGATTGAGGGTGGTTTCGTACGCACTCCGACTGCAAATCGCTTGCAGAAAATAAACGGCTGGATACCGTTACACAAGCAGCTGATAGCAATTGAGTTAAAGCGAAATCGTGTCGAAGAAGCGTTCTCTCAAGCCCGAAACAACTTGATTTTCGCCGATAAATCTTTTGTTGGACTACCTGAGGATATTGCTGGGCGAATCGCAGCGAGCGAAAGCAGGCGTTCTACTTTTATTGACGAGGGGGTCGGCCTATTGGCCGTCGGCTTCGACGGGTGTAGAATTTTGATCCCTTCACGTCACCGTTCTTCTCAACCCGATCCGGTCATTCAATTCTATTGTGTCGAGAAGTTCTGGCGGACGCACTCTAGAGACAGTTAAGCATTAGGGGTTCTGCCACAGATTCCGGTCTTCTTGCGGTTCCTTCATCTTTTAATTCCTTTAAAGACTTACCCAGAGCGTAAGCCTCCGAGAGATCTTGGTACAATGCGAGGGAACGACCGGTCGGGGGCGTGCCAGAAATGAGATCTAACCAGATCCTGTAAGCCTTAGCTACCTGTGTTCGCGCAGTCTCTGGATCGCTTAGGAGACTAATTTGTTTTTGTATGAGCTCAAAATTTTTGTAAGCCGGGTGCGCGGTGCCCAAGGTTCGCAAGACATCATTCAGCCATGTTCCCAGTTGAGCAACGCTCGCACGACGCCGTAACGGGCTAAGAGCCAATCTCGTAGCTGGCGTGCTTGCGGTACCACCCGACAGAAAATACTGGTAAGAGTTCCCTACCCCAATCGCGGGGTAATCCACGAGGCCCCTCGCCCACAACACTAGGTTCATGCCCCAATACGGTCCCGCGATCCTTATCGTGGATGCAATCGCACTATTGAGTTCCTGATGAAATGCAACGATTGCAGGCAGTCGTGTGTTTCGAAGGGTCTTCGATCCACTTTCGTCGGTAAGAGTTGAATCTACAACCCAAACGCCATCAGCGTGCGCGTCGTCATAGCAGCGTCGAGCTTGAGCAATCTTTCCGTTCCGCTCCGTCTTTCCATTAATTTGCTTTTGATTCGTGAAAATTATTGGAAGAATCAAGTGACCTGCAAATCTGTGCGTACTCTTCCATTCACCTGTCGCGCTAGCCAAAGATCTGTTGATCTTATTGCGACTCGAATTACCGACAATGGGCAACTGAGGAACGGTAATCCAGTCAGGCTTTGATACTACACAAAGATCCATCAACGTCTGTACGAACTTTCCTACCACCTTCTTGTCAGGTTTAGAAGCAAACAGTGGGTCAGTTATTCGATCGAATCCATAGATAGCCTTCATGTACTCGTACCATGAATTCTTTCTGCCTGGTCGAGATCGGCGGGCTTCGAGATCGTCAAAGCCATCGACTCCCGGATCTATCCACAGTTTGATCGAACCGGGTAAAGGTGCAAGTTGGTCACAGTCTTCCAATGAGACTCGTGCAACATCAGCATTGTCGTAATGTGCTTTTACAAGCTTGCGTCCGGTTTGACTGTTGATAAATGGAATGTAGTTCCCCATAGGTTCCTCAAAGTTTGGCTGCTCGCCTCAAGTGTCGACAGATGTGCTCTGGCTCAGGAAAGATAAACATTTCACCGATTCCAACGCGCTCTAATTCATTCAGCAACGACTCCTTATGCTCCCGGAGTATTGGCACATATAAGAGCGAACTTGCCTGTTTCTTATCCAATTCGAAGCTACGGGATCCGTGAAGTGTAAAAAATCCTTGCTGTAAAGCAATTCGTTCAGTGTTCCACGTAGGATTCAACGCAATCGTGCGTTTTCCTCGATGGTTGATTTTCCCATTCAACCTGAAATATGGCTCAATGATGGCCAAGTCGCGCTCAATATCCAAGACTCGCGGAAACTTGGCGTTGACGGCTTGGTTAAGCTCTATTGGATTTAGTATGACCACTAAGCCGTCCTTGTCGAAGTCCTCCCAGCATGTGAAAAACAGCGCCACAGCGGCGTTCTGGGTCCAGTCCAGCAGACGAGTCGGAAGACCGTAGTGTTGAGCGACCTGCATCCATCCAAGATGATCATTGGGACTCGGAGGCCGAGGCAGTTTCATGCCCATAAAACGCTTCATGTCCGCGACCAAGTCCAAAGCTCGGCCTCGCTTTTCCGACGTTTCACAGCGCAATGCGGATGGAGCAAGCTTAAATTGAAGATTGGAGTGCCCACGAAACCAAAAAATTTTCCTCGGTTCGAGGAGTGAGTGAAAAACACCAAAGAAATCGCTAAGACTTGAAATCTCAGTGTCCAAATAACGCGGACAGTCTATAGGACATTTCCCATATCGTCGTGTGATTTGTGCTTTTCGCTTGGGAGATGTCAGCATAAGTCTTGTTGCCAAAATCCAGAATGTATCAGCCGAACATATTGCCTAAGGTTAACAATAATTGCCAGAAAATGACGCCGTGTTAATTGCTCATTGTTTACATCACTGTGCGTAACCTTTTTCGAGATGGGCAGTTTTAACAACGTAACAAGCATTTTCGGCAGTCTAAATAAAGGCGATTTTCAGGTGGGCTGAAGAATCAGGGTGAGCGGTCGGGCAAAACATCACGACGAGAAAGCGTTGATCGCAGCGGCTCAGGAGGATCCCAGCCGTTTTGCCGAACTGTATGAACTCCACTTCCAGCGCGTTTATGCGTACATCGCCCGGCGGGTCGGCGAACGTTCGGCAGCGGAAGAGCTGACTTCTCATGTTTTCCAGCAGGCACTCGCAAACCTGAAAAGTTTTAAATGGCGTGGGGCTCCTTTCGCCGCCTGGCTGTTTCGGATTGCAGCTAATGGGATTGCCGATCGCGCCCAACGAGCCCGACGGGAGTCGCCAGCTGAGCCAAAGGAGATTGAGGCTCAAACTACCCTGCAGGTAAACGTCGAACAGGTCGAAACGCTGGCACGTATCTATGGTTTAGTCGAACAGCTATCGTGGGACCAGCGCCGCGTTATTCGAGCGCGGTTCGTTGAGGAGAAAAGCGTCCGTGAGATTGCTACAGAATTGAGCAGAAGCGAAGGCGCAATCAAACAGTTGCAGTTTCGCGCGTTGCAAACGCTGCGCGCCCGTTTGAGTAAAGAAGATGTCTGAAGAGTTATTCATCGAACAGTTAGACGGTGTGATTGACGCCATCATCGCGCAACGCGAAGTGAGCGAGAGCTCCGGCGGCGATTCCGAGCTGGCAGAACTTGCGTCGCTCGCGGGTGAACTGCGCTTGCTGCCGAGCGAGAATTTCAAGGTAAGACTGAAAGAGACACTGATAAGGAGTGCTATGACCAACACGACTACCGCAACCGGAACCGAGCAATCCGCCAATGACGCCGCCACTCGCCACCAAACCATCACACCGTATCTGACGGTGCGCGGCGCCGAGCAACTGGTTGAATTTGTTAAGGAAGTATTCGGAGGCGTTGAAGTGTTTCGCGCCACCGGATCGGCGGGGGGGCTTCATGCGGAAGTAGTCGTGGGTAATTCCAAGCTCATGATTGGCGGGTATGAAAACGTTGAGGAAATTCCAACCGCATTGCACCTTTATGTGCCAAACGCTGATGAAACTTACGAGCGCGCGCTGGCGGCGGGTGCAACTTCGTTGGAGCAGCCAGTCGATCAATTCTATGGCGATCGGGAAGCGGGCATTAAAGATCCGACCGGTAATGTCTGGTGGATTGCGACGCATAAAGCAGCCGCTTTCATTCCCGAAGGACTGCGCTCGGTGACTCCGTTTCTGCACCCGATTGGCGCACCTGGTTTAATAGATTTCATGAAGCAGGCGTTCGCCGCTGAGGAGATTTCACGCGAGCAGTCGCCTGAGGGAATGATTCATCACGCGATGGTACGCATCGGCGATTCAATGATTGAAATGGGCGAAGCGCATGGTGAACTGGCGCAGCCGATGCCACCGGCACTCTATATGTATGTGGAAAATCTAGTGAGCACTTACCAGCGCGCGCTCAACTCGGGCGCCAGTTCGTTGCAGTCGCCTACCGATCAGGCTTACGGAGACCGAACCGCCTGGGTCAAAGACAACTGGGGGAATATTTGGTACCTGGCGGAACGAAAAGAAGGGGAAAAGGGGAAGGGGTAATGGGGAATGCGGAATGGGGAATGGGGAATGGGGAAGGGGTAATGGGGAATGCGGAATGGTAAGAGATATGAGGTGGTCATGAGAATTGTTTATTTCGCACTCGTCTGTTTTCTGGTCCTGCTAGCGGTTACTGTATTTGCCGCACCGGCCGGAGACAATTGCCATGTTTACGTAATCGACGTCGCAGCGACTCAAAAGCTCCGAGAGAAAATGAGTGCCGATGACTTCGCGGCCAAGTCGAGAGCGGAACAGGAAGCGATCGTCAATGCCTCGGGCTCAACCAAAGTCTTCGAAGAATTTACAACAAAGGTTGGAGAGGAAGAGCTGACCACGAAGACTTACCCTTTCCCAAAAGGTGCGCAGGTAATTACTGCCAGCGTCTTTTATACGGATGAATCGATGCGCTCCAAAACGGGTTCCGACTCGATGTTGCTTGCCATTTCGGTCGCCGCTAAAGCATCGACCGATGCTTTGTCCGCTCCAGACGCTGCCGTTACTGAAATAACCTACGGCGAAAACACCGATACTGTGAGAGTTAAGAAAAATCTCTTGGTTGGCGGTCGCCTATACGTTGTCGGTCTGGAATGTCGCTGCAAGGAGAAGAAGTAATAAGTGCTGATGCAGTTTAGAGTTCAAACGACATTGCACAAAAGTGTAATCCACAGCAATGGAATTCGGGTTGTTTGGTAATACAAAATCAGAACTGGGAGCGGTCCGGGGTCCCCACGCGGGCACCCCGCGTGGGGTGGTGGTAGCGACCAGCCGAAGAGTCAAGTCATGAAATGCGGCCAAACAGGCATTTTTCCAAACTTCTGGAAAGTTGAGTGCTCGGCTGGTTGGTGCCGCTCCCAGTTCTGATTTTGTGTAAAGGTTCGCTTCAGAAACCACGCTGGGCGCTTTGTGCAAAGTCAGTTCAAACTCTGGTTTGTGCTTTTCGTTAGCAATAAAAACCGCAGCTGCCGCTTCATCGCGGATGATAAGTAAGCCAAAAGTATATCGCCTGCCCGACGCCGATAAAGAAGCCGATGATTGCCCCAAAGAGTTCGATAGTCTTCAAGTGGTGTTTCGCAACCGACAACACCAGCGACTCGAGTTTTTCGATCGGGTAATCTGAAACCTTCCGGCGTACCACTCCACCAACATCAAACTCAGCTATTGCGGTCGGCAGCCGTTCCCTGGCAGCCAGCGTGATCCGTTCCACCAGCACTCTACTGGCTCGTTGCAGCGAGGCACGCGAAACGTGATCCCCGAGCCGGCCTATCGGCGATATCAACAATCGTTCAATCTGTGAACTAAGAATCGCGTTGATGGTGCGCCCCGTGTCATCACGCGACAACAAACCAACGAGACTTCTCGTCAGAAACTGTTTCGCGGTTTGCGCCGAATCGGGATCGAGTTGCTGCAGCGCCGCGCCCAGGGTTTGCGGCCGAAAACGTTCCATCGCGTCGTGTACATACGTCGAAACAGAAGCTGACAGATCGTCGCTCTTCAGCAACTCCAGAATACGTACTGCGATTTCGCGTTTGATGGAATCAAACTTATCGGATTCAATTTGTCCCACCAGCACGTTCAACGGTCGCGCCAGCACATTGTCGATCGTCGCGTTTAGAAATGCCTCCGCCTCCTGTTCAAACGCCGGGCCGCGCAAGTATTCCTCAATGCGACGCGGCAGCGTTTTGTAGACCAACTCATCAACTTCACGGTGAATACGCTCACGTGAAATAAAAATTTTCTTTATCAGCGAAAGCTGGTCGTAATAATCATCGACCTCGCGCTTGATGAGAGCGCCGATTTGATTCTGCGTGTTCTGGCTGGTCGCAATATCAGCGAGGTGATGAACGATCGGCGGTACCTGGCTGTCGATGCGTTCCTTGATGAAGGCGACGGTTTCCGGAGTGAACGTTTCCGCGAGGGTGGCGTTGCTGCGAGACAAATCGTCCAGCCGGCCCGATACAAAGCCCGTGATTTTCTCTTCCAGTCCCTCCGCGCTTGCCAGCAACGCAAAGCGCGTTTGCACGAAATGTACGATTTGATTGAAGGCGTCTTCGCTGAGCGTGTCCCCAACCTTGCGCGCCAGCAGTTCGTCAATCTGCCGATCGACAAAAGTAGCGATTGCTGTGCTGGTTTCCTCGCTCTTCAGCATCGCGGCGATGTACTCAGCCAGCCGGTACTGCAACGCCGAGATGGTATCGAGAATCGGCGCGCGCGCCTGCGATGGCAGCGCGTCGATAAATGAAGGGTAAACTTTTCCCAACAAATCATTCGTGTAACTGCCGACAAAATCCTCGACCTTGGTGCGGAAGAAACTGGTTTCGAACAACGCGTCGAATACCGTTTCCTGCGAAACAAGTTCGTTGCCGACAGCATGGCCAATCGACTGCGCCAGCTTCTCGCGGTGGCGGGGAATCATGCCCTGCGGCCAGACGGTTACGCCGAAAAGTTTTGCCGGTTTGTAAGGATGGAACAACATCCAGATTGCCAACCACGCCGCGCCAAAACCATGAATGGTCGCGATCACGACAATCGCGATGCTGATCAGCAGTTTGAAAGTAAATGGATCCACGGTTCGTAAATCGTAGTTAGTAAATCGTGATTAGTAAAACGGGGAACGTGAACGGGGGAAAGTGGAACAGGGGAAATGGGTAAAGGGGAAATGGGTAAAGGGGAAGGGGTAAAAGGGGAAGGGGTAAAAGGGGAAGGGGGAAAGGTGAAGGGGCAATTCACGATACTGGAACCGAGCGTCTCGAATACTGGGACCGCGGGCGTCCCGCCCGCAATGAGCGCGAAGCGCGAAAACCTATGGCGCGCTTTCAACCGGATAGCCTGCGGTCACCCATGCACCCGTTCCCCCAACCACGTTCAGCAGATCAGTAAACTCATGCTGCTCAAGGATGCTGGCGGCAGCGCTCGAACGATACCCGCCCGCGCAAATCACAGCCGTTCTCCTGGTTGGCTCAAAGTCCAGCCGCGAAATATTTTTCTGCAAGTCTGACAACGCCAAAGTCTTCGCACCAGGCACGTGCCCGCTCGCATATTCCCCTGGCCGGCGAACATCAACAAGCTGTAGGCTGCTGTCAGCCTTCAACAATTCATGTAAATCCGTGACGGTGATCTGCGGCACGCTCGCGACTTCGAAACCGGCATCGTGCCAACTCGCAACTCCGCCATCGAGATAACCGACTACACCGTCGTGGCCTACGCGCGCGAGTCTCATAACCGCTTCCTCAGCCTGCGCCTGCGATTCAGCGACGATCACGATCGGCGTGCCTAAAGGAATCAAGGTGCCCGCCCAGATAGCAAACTGGCCGCCGAGTCCAATGTTGATTGAACCGGGCAAATGTCCGGCGCCAAATTCAGCCGCTGAACGCACGTCGAGCACAGTTTGCGTCTTCATTAATTCGTTCACTTTTGCCGGCGACAACACCGCGGGTTTGGGCAGCTCGCTCAACGCTCCCGCGCCGGTGCGATTGATTTCAGCGTCGCGAGGGAAGTAGGCCGGCGCTTCCGGCAAATCAATCGTCATCATTCGCACGAACTCATCTTTCGACATCGGTTGCAATGCGTAGTTTGACTGCCGCTGTGCCCCGATTGTTGAAGACGTTTCTTTAGACATATTCTTGCCGCACATCGAACCCGCGCCATGGGCTGGATACACTTCCGTTTCATTCGGCAGTGTCATCAGCTTATCGTGCAGCGTGTCGAACATCATCGCGGCCATCATGGGCGGCGTATAACCCTTGCCGCCGGCAAGATCAGGCCGGCCCACGTCACCAACAAACAGTGTGTCTCCGGTGAGAATTTTCTGAGGTTGCGCATCTGTCGCTCCGGTATCGATCACGAGCACCGAGATGCTTTCAGGCGTATGGCCCGGCGTCTCCATAATGCGCAGTCGCAGTTTACCGACGGCGAGTTCGTCACCATCTTTAACGGCGCGATGCGGAAAGAGCGCGCCCGCTTCCCTGCCGAAGACGATTTCAGCGCCCGTGCGCGCCGCCAACTCGCGATGGCCACTCACAAAATCGGCGTGCAGGTGAGTCTCAATCACATACTTGATTTGTAAACCCTCTGCGGCCGCTTCGTCGATGTACTGATCGACGTCGCGCTGCGGATCAACCACCGCCGCTTCACCTTCCGAGCCGATCAAATAAGACGCGTGGGCCAGACAGCCGAGATAAAATTGTTTGAAGTACATATTGGGGGACCTTTCGCTGACGTTGGCCGCTTTTCAGTAAATATTGAAGTTGTATTCAAGCATTACGCGCTGCGAAACGGGCTTGCCGTCTTTCATCCCGGGCACAAAAGCGATCGCTTTAGTCGCTTCGATCGATTGCTCATCCAGGCCGCCGCCGATTCCTTTGCGAATGTGGATGTCGGTCACTTCGCCTGTGGCTCGCAACACCGCGTCGAGCACAACAGTGCCACGCAGTTTTCGCGATCGTGCTTCATCAGTGTACGAGGCCGGCAGCTTAAACAAAATAATCGCCTTCGCCTGCAGTTCTCGCGCGAGAAGAATTTCATCGTCTGAGGTCGAGGCTCCAGGCGGCAGGACTCCGCCGGGATGGTGTTCGAGGAGAAACGAGTTCAGGAAGTGATCCATCGACTGGTCATACTCGCCACGTTTCGCCGCCTCCACTACGTAAGCATGTTTCTTCGTCGCGAAGTATCTGCCCTTGAACGACAAGCCCTCGATCTCGTGCGTGAACTCTTTGCCCTTAACTCCGTTTAGTTCGACATCGGCGACGCCCGTTATGCCACGTCGTCCGGACATCAGGATCCTTAGTAAATCCTTCGGCCGGTCGCCTTCGTACGATTCGACGAGGAACAGCGTGTTGTTGGTAACGACGGAATAGAAGTGAAACTTGTAGTTGTTCTGTCGCTCACCAAAAAACCTTTTGCCCGTTGTCAGGCGAGGCTCGGCCGGAAAGTTCACCGTAAATTCCTCGCCTTCCGGCGAAGACTCTCGCCAGGCAAAAGCTTCCTGATTGCCGTTCGGTTGCGCGCTCAGCGCCACACTGATGAGAACAAAGGCGACCAGCAACGCACGATTAACGGATCCAAAAACAATCATCTTCGCTCGCTCCCGTTGGTTTGGGAATTATAGCGAAGGCCAGGAGAAGGCAGTAGCCCGACCGAAGGGGACGGCTCCTTTGCTGGACCCTCAAGCCCTCCCTGACGGTCGGGCTACTGCCCCACCGCGAACGCAACTTCAAGCTTGCAAACGCAGCCTATTAGCGACGTTTGTCGCAGCGAAACTTTGCGTGTTGGGCCATCACAGTCGAGTAAGCGAAGAAATCTTCCACGCGTAGCTGCGGCATCGTCCTTGCACTGCCGCCCAGCCTCAGGAGGATTGCACATGACAAAACTTTTTACATATTACCTGGTCGTCGTGTCGGCGGTGCTGTGCTGCTCAGCCGCTGCGACCGAAGCGCAAGCGGATCGTTCGCGGTTTGAAATTGGCGTTCACTACACGACTCTTCAGGTGAGCGAAAAAAACGATCATGACGGCGGACCAGGACTTCGATTTACTTATAACCTGAATCAATACATCGGTCTTGAAGCCGAAGGAAACATGCTTCCGCAAACGCGAGAAGGCGGCGGCAACAACGAAACGCAGGGCTTTTTTGGCGTGCGCGCCGGCATTCACAAGGAAAAGTTTGGAATCTTCGCGAAGGCGCGGCCGGGGTTTACGACATTCAACTTACTGGGGATAAACCCGGGCGTGAACACGTTTGAGCAGGGACACACGCGCTTCTCGATGGATGTTGGCGGCGTGCTTGAGTATTACCCGACGAACCATGTCTCAATACGCTTTGACGCCGGCGACACGATGATTCATTACAAGCCGGGTGACTTTTTCTATCAGCGACTTGATGAGCCAAACCCAGTGAGCAAGGAGTTGAGCCACAATCTGCAAATAACGGTGGGCGTCGCGTATCGGTTTTGATGTCCGAACTTCTCTTGATTTAGTGACCCTCGGTACGCGGCAAGCTTTTGGAGTGCGGTGACCTGTCACCGCTTTTTCTTCTGGGCGGCTTGACGTCCAGGTTCATTTTGTTCACCAAAAGAGACTGGCCGCGCATCAACGGTTAAATATCGTTCGCAGTTTTGGAAGCGATAACGATTCACAAAATCGATCGGCCAATACGAGATTAGTCCGGCAACTTGTAAAACTCCCGCGCGGGTTTCAGCGGGCGCAGCATCCAGTAAGGTCGCCGCGTGCCGTCTGGTGAGTACTGATCGGCCGGCCGCGTCATCGCTAACCATTTGCGATAAACTTCGCGCGACTTCGCGGTGTCAACAAAAACGTCGCCAGTGTTGTCGCCGGGTTCGGCAACGCGAACGCGAACCGCCTGGTGCCAGCAATGCATACCCGAGATCGGATCGGGATGAACTGGAAAGGTCATGTTCTGATGCACACCAACATCGCTCCACCAGATACGCAACGTGTCGGGGTCCGATGACTCGTAAGGTTCGGCGCCTTTCTCGCGCTTGAGAGCCCACTCAGTTCCGGCGTGATCGAGTTTCACCGTCGCCATGAGTTGGCGTTGACCGGTTTCAACCGTGCGTTCGCTTTGCACACCGTTTGCGGGCGAGACGCCCGCGGTCCCAGCACCGAGTTTCCAGCGTCCCATGTGGTGCGAACACGCGACAATACCGGGCCGAATTCCTTCCGTCACCCACGCGCGCACAACGTAGTAACCAATTTCAGTTTCAACGCGCAGCAAGTCCCCGGTGATGACATTGAGTTTGGCCGCATGACTCGTATGAATCCAAAGCGGATTGGTGTGGGCTATCTCGTCGAGCCACTTCGCGTTTGCACTGCGCGTGTGAATTTGCACCGGCAAACGAAACGTCGAAATAAGTATCGTCTGATCGGCTTCAAGATTGTCCGGATGCACGTGGCTTTTGATGTAAACCGGAATCGCAAACTCCGGCCAGCCCCAATCGACGAGCGTTTGCGAATAAAACTCCAGGCGTCCGCTCGGCGTCGGAAAGCCGCGTTTGATCTCGTCGCCAATCTTCACGCCGACAAAACGACGGCCATCCGCATCGCCATCCGGCGTGGGCACTGGAACAACATTCGGAGAAGCAGGTTTGGCCGTGCGCGTGAAAACGCGTGCGCGCGCATCCTCGCTTAGGTCGTCCAGTTCTTCTGCGGGAACCGATTCCTCATAGATAGCGCCGACCTTTTGCTTAACCTCGTAGGCACCGTAGCGACGCATGAATTCGATTGGCGTCAATCCCTCGGCAGCGGCCTTCTCAGGCAGGCCGGGAACAGAATTATCAAACATCCACTCATAGTATTCGTCCACACTCAGCCGAGTTCCTGGATTCTTCTTCGACTCAGCGTATTGTCGAATACCGAGACTGCCATCGCGATCGATTCGCCACGTCAGTTCCAACCAGAACTCGTTTTCTTCCCAGACCTCGCCGGGATTTACTGCGCGAGTATCCTCGATCGTTTCGCCGTCGCCTTGGCGGTCTGCCTTTTTCACCGGTTGGCGAAATCCGAGCCATTGCGCGTCGTGCGTTTCGTAAGAATGAATGTCGTGACGTTCCGAACCGTGACCCATCGGCAAGACGTAGTCGGCGAAGTAAGACGTTTCATTCCAGGTCGGCGTCAGCGCCACGTAGCAGCCAACCAGATCCGGATCGGTGAGCATTTCGATCCATGAAAAACCGTCTGGGTTGGTCCAGACCGGGTTGTAGACTCGTGTGAAATAGACGTCGAGCTTCGCGCGGTTTTCCTTCAGGAAGTGCGGCAGCAAAAACGACATCTCGTGCATCGCGAGCGGATACTCACGCGGCCACTGCGTCTCGTTCCACATTTGCGGATGCGGCGGGGTGTAGATTGGCTTGGGAACAAACTTGTTCCAGGCGTTTGGGAAAACACCGCCTTCAGTGGCGATCGCGCCAAGCAAGGCATTCAACATGAACACAGCGCGCGCAACCGCCCAGCCGCCGCTGACACCGGAGGTTACGCTGCGCCAGTTGTGACTGGAGAAACGCGTGCCGGCGGTGGCAATAAGTTTGGCGATCTCTTCAATTGTTTTGGCATCGACACCGGATTCCTGCGCAGCGAAGTCGAAGGTGTATTCGGCGTAGAGCTGTTTTAGTTGACGCTCAAAATTTTCAAAAGTGAGCGAGGTAGCACCCCCGATCCCAACCTCAGAGCCGGCGTTCGAAGTCTCTGACCCCTGCCCCCTGCCCCCTGTCCCCTGTTCAAGAAATTCTTCCCAATTCCACCAACGACGCACAAACTCGCGATTGTAAAGATCGTTCTGGATCAGGTAATTCGCGATCGCCAACAGCATCGCCGCCTCGGAGCCAGGATACGGCGCCACCCAATAATCTGCGTGCGTCGCCGTGTGCGAGAGGCGTGTGTCAAACACGATCAACTTCGCACCGTTCGCTTTGCCGTCGATCACACGCTGCGCGTGCGGGTTGAAGTAATGACCTGACTCCAGGTGCGCGCTGATGAGGAGAATCACTTTGGCGTTGGCATGATCTGGACTGGGTCGGTCAAGTCCCATCCAGAGTTGATACCCCTCACGACTTCCCGACGAACAAATATTCGTGTGTGAGTTGTGGCCGTCAACGCCCCAGGCGGCAAGAATACGCTCGGTGAATCCGTCTTCACCCGGCCGGCCGACGTGATACATGATCTCGTTGCGGCGATTCTCAACGATCGCTTTACGAATGCGCGCGGCTATATCGTCCAGCGCAGCGTCCCAGCTCGTTTGCTCCCACTGGCCCTGCCCTCGTTTTCCCACGCGCTTGAGTGGATAAAGAATGCGATCCGGATCGTGGATCTGGTTGAGAGTCGCCGGCCCCTTTGCACAGTTCCGGCCGCGCGATCCCGGGTGCTCCGGATTGCCCTCAAACTTCTGAATCTCTCCAGTGACTTTGTCGATGTAAGCGAGCAATCCGCAGGCTGACTCGCAGTTGAAACAGGTGGTGGGAACTAAAGAATAGTGACGCTCTTTGCGGCGCGGCCAGGCCTGCGAGTCAAGCTCGGTCCAGTTGTCCCAACGCTCCTTAGGCGGAAACGCCGCAAGGCGATTCCGGCTCGCTCCGGGGTAAAAAGTCTCATTGTTGGAATCTGTTTCTTTCACGTCGGTTTATGACTAAAACGTTCGACAGTTAATCGTACTTACTGGGACCGCGGGCGTCTCGCCCGCTCGCTCTCGGAAATTCGAAAGTAACTGCGAAATCGGTTCGCGCTTCGTGCTCATTGCGGGCGGGACGCCCGCGGTCCCAGTGACCCGGTCCCAAGTTTAGGCGAGCGGCACGGATTGGCCCGCCTGTACATACGCATTTTCGAACAGCATCAGACCCATCAGCGCGAGCGGCGCGCCGGCTACGCCTAACGCGGGAGACAACACGCCCAACACCGCCAGCCAGGGAACGACTCCGCCCGCGAACGACAATATTGTTCCCATCCAAAAGTCGTTGCGGTAGCGTCCGCTGACCATCTCCCAAACCGCGAGGCGTGCGTGCGCTGTCGAATGTGTAAGCGAAACCTCGCCCCAGATCATCAACAGATGAATCAGGCTCGTAATCGCGAGCAACCACGTAAGCGGCACGACTACGGCAAGCGAGTTTGTTTCAAGATAACTTACGAGCGGCAGCAGCACAGCCGAGCCGAGCAGCAATGATTGGACAAGCAGGTGCGGCGGCAGCAAAGGGTTCTGCCACATGTCGCGCGCCTTCGCCTGGGCGAAAAGGTATGCGGTGTAAACGGCCGTCAGGGTTGCGAGTGGTATTCCCGGAACCATTAGCCAGCGCTGGACGACAAACTGAAGTTTGTCGGACATAAGCCAGCTGGCAAGAAAATGCAGCGCCAGCACGAGCGTGTATCCGGCAATCACAAAGGCGCCTTTCACCAGCCAGCTACGCCACTGTGGCCGCGTAAAAATCAGGTAGAAACGTTCCGGATGCTCGAGGTCCCAGATCAACAAACCGCCGGTGATCGCTATAAACACACCCGATACGATCGGTGTGACCCATAACCAAAGCGCGTTATTCGGATTCAAAATTCCAAATAACACGAGCAATGCCGCCACCAGATAAACTCCCGAGGCGATGCCTTTCGTCCAGGTGTAAAGACTGACGCGCCAATCCCAGGGGATTGAATGCGCCACGTCGTATGACAGCAACGCGGCCGCCGAGCTGTTGTTGTAGTTTGGGTTTCCCGAAACAACCTGCGATGAATTCTCCTGTTGCTCGCTCCACATGAAGAGGCCGCCGTCAGGCCGGCGCGCGGCGAGTGGATCGAGTGTCGCCTGGTGCGCTCCTTTGTAGAAGAGCTTCGGCAGTGTTTCTTTTTCCGGGCGCCGAACTGCGACCGCTTCCCGATTAACTATCTGCGAAAGATACGTCTCCGTATCGTTCAGGTCGCCAATGATGATCGCCTGCGTCGGGCAAACCACCACGCAGGCGGGTTCTAGTCCGACGTCGATGCGGTGCGCGCAGAAGTTACATTTTTCAGCCGAGTGATCTTCGGGGTTAATGAAGATAGCGTCGTAAGGGCAGGCGGCCATGCAGGCCTTGCAGCCTATGCAGATCGATTTGTCGAAGTCGACAATGCCGTCCGCCCGTTTGAACATCGCGGTCGTCGGGCAAGCGGTAACGCACGGTGCATGCGCGCATTGGTTGCAACGCGTCACCTGGTGAGCGCGGCGCGCTTGCGGAAACACGCCCACATCAACGTGCTTTACGTAAGTCCGGGTTACCGAAAGCGGCACCAGGTTTTCAGACTTGCAGGCGGTAGTGCACGCGTGACAACCAATGCAACGCGTTTGGTCGATGACCTTGGCCCACTTAACAGTCTGCTTGGAAGGCTGTTCCAGCATGCAACTCCGCTTTATCCGGGTTTTGGCGAGTGCGAACTATATCACGGCCGCCCACGCTGTATCCGTTGCTTTTCCGGAAGAGTCCGCGCTGAGGCGAATTGCGGCATTGACAAATGCAGGTAGGCATAAGAAATTAACTTGCGGAACCGGACATAGCTTGTTCTCAAAACCGTCCGGGCAACGCGGAGGATAGATATGCGCTTTATTTTTTCTTTTTTCACTGTTGCAATATTCGCGGTCGCAGCGCTGACTGCCTGCAATTCGGCCGAGATGAAAAAAGCCACAACGGCCGCACAGAATGCACCCACGCCGTCTGACGGTGTTCGGCGTATTACGGTGGCGGAGTTGAAAGCCATGCTGGACAACAACGAAGCGGTGGTAATCGATGTGCGAAACGAAGCGTCGTACAACGCCGGTCACATTAAGGGTGCGAAGCTGATTCCCGAGGCCGACATTTTGAAGCACCTCGATGAGTTGCCGCGTGACAAGACAATTGTCACGTACTGCTCTTGACCAAGCGAACATACGTCCGCCCGTGCGGTGGCCGAACTGAAAACTAAGGGAATTGAAAACGCAGGAGCCTTGTTAGGTGGTTTTGCAGCCTGGCAAAACGCCGGTCATCCGGTGGAATCCAAGCCGGTCAATCCCTAAATCAGATACCCGCGAAATGCACTGTTCCAATTGCGGATCCTACCTCGCCCCCGGGGTGCGTTTTTGCTCCGGCTGTGGCGCCGCTGCGGCCGATCCGGAAGCGACTCGGATCGTGCGGTCCCAGCGTGAACTCCCCGTTACCTCGCGGTTCAATGACGATTACGAAGGTGAGGATGACGATCTTGAGCAAGTCATCTTCACTGTTCGTCCTACTTTGATCTTCATCAAACTCGGTTACGCTCTCGCCGTGATTGGTGCGATCCTGGTCGTCTTCCTGCTTGCCTTGATTCCTGTACCGGCCTACATCTCGATCGTGCTGGCACTATCGCTTCTGCTCATTCCCGCGTATTACCACCTGAAGCGAAACATGGTTCGTTACACTCTGACCGATGCGAAAGTGGAAATTGACTCAGGGTTGATTGCCCGCACTACTCGAAATATCCCGCTTGCCAAAATCCAGGACGTCACCGTTTCTGCCAGTATTCCCCAACGTCTGCTCGGTTTCGGCGACTTGTTAATCGATAATGCCAGCGAGCTCGGCGGCACTACGGTTATCCACAACATCAGCCGCCCGCGCCACTTCGCCGATCTTCTTTTGCGCCAACTGCGACGCACGCATTAAACTCGAATCCAATTGAAGTTCTTCAAGGAACATCGGAGCCAAACCGGGTTCTAAACAAGGACGTGCAGTAAAAGGGTCTGGTCGTGTATTCAAATAGCATTAAAAGAACAGTCGCGGCGTTGATGATTTCGCTGTTTGCCCTGCTGGTCGCGGCGGCGCAGACTATGCCGTCCGACCCTTCCGCAAAGCTTCTGACAGACAAGGTGGGTGACTACCATGCCGTTGGACGTCCCGAATTATTGGACCGTGCTCTGCTTTCTGAACCCATAGCGCGCAACCAACTGATTTCAGAAGCCAGCCGCCGTTACGCAGCGAAGGATGGCAGCCGCTTTACGGTTTCTGTTATCTCCACGGCTTCGGAGTCTGCTGCCTACGGTTTGTTAACCGAAGCGAGGCGACGCGCTGAAACTTCTGGTGCTGAAGGACAGACCAGAGCCACGCCGGTTGGCATCGCCGGTTTTTCTCTTAACGACGGAACGAACGATACCCTCACGTTCTACAAGGGGCGGGCCTACGTCGCCATTCGGGATGATGACAAAGCGCGTGACCCCGACGGTCTCGCCCGTTTTGCCACCGCATTTGCAGAGACTCTCGATGCAGGCGCCGGCGAAATTCCGGTGCTGGTTAAGCACCTTCCAGACTGGGAAAAGGTTCGTCTGCCGCTGTACGCAGTCGACGTCGAAACACTGAAAGCTCAGTTTGGCCAGAACTCCGTGTTTTCGGCAGTAAGCTTCGCAGCCGGAGCGGAAGCAGTCAGTGCCAACTACGGTGAGCAGCAGCTCGTGCTGATTGAATACAACACGCCGCAAGCGGCAACGGAACAGAACGAGAAAATCACCCGCAGGATTCAGGAATTGCGCAGCCAGGGGCAGGCGGCGCCGAGCGCGTATCGACGCGTTGGCAACTATGCCGTGTTTGTGTTTGACGCTCCGAATGAACAGGCCGCGAACCAACTGATCGATCGGGTGAAGTATCAGCAGGTGGTGCAATGGCTGGGCGAGAATCCGTTCTCTTACGAACGAGCGACCCGGGAGTTTACAGAGACTACCCTCGGAGTTTTCGTTTCGGTCGTGAAAGCGTCGGGACTAGCATTGATTACCTGCTTGGCGGTTGGCGGCTTTTGTGGCGCGTTATTGTTCAGTTTGCGGCGTGCGCAGCAGCGAAACAAGAACGCTTACGCTGATTCGGATGCGATGCTGCGATTGAATCTGGATGAGTTGACCGAGACGGATCGGCGGGCCTTGTAACCCAACTGTCAGTTTGCGATTCGTTACGAAATGCGGTTCGGAGTGGCCTGGCAAGGAACGCAAATTAATAGTTTGCGTGACAAACAGGACCCCTAAAACTAATGCGGGCTGCTGATCTTCCTGGGAGGCTCCCCCAAGCCCCTTCAGGACGTCGATCAGCAGCACCGCAATGATTGCTCTTGATTACGTACAGTCGTTAACTCCGTTCCCCCGAAAGAGCCACCGCCTGTTTTTAAAATCGTGAGAGGACGCCTCCCCCAAAGCTTCCACTCACCGTAATCTTAAGCCTGACCCGATTTACCCTTTTATCTACCCTTCTTGTTCGGATTCCTCTTTGGCAACGACCGTGCCAAAATCCAAAGCCACCACTTTCAAAACTGCCGCCGCGAATTTTCTAAGGAATTCGCGAGTACCGAAACGTCGACTGCTCTCGAAGAAAGTCATCCCGAGTTCAGGGCGTACACGTTCAATACAAAACCCAGTAATGTGCGAACGATAATCGCTCGCTAGCGGGCCCATGTCGTCCTTTTTTGAGCGTGGTCCGGTGCCGATGAGTCTTCGCGCCGCCGTGATCGGCTTACGGTAGCGCGTTGACAAGGGCTTCAATTTCGGCGTGAGTATTGTAGAAATGCGGCGAAATTCTTAAACGGTCGACCCGCGGCGCGGTGATGATGTTTTGTTTTTTCAAATCTGCATAAAGGTCCATTGGGCCCAGACCGGCAGTGTGTTGAATGCAAACAATCTGAGACTTCTCACCGGCCTGACGCGAGCTAACTACACGGTAGGACCGTCCGTGCAATTGATCGCAGAGATGATCGGTAAGTGACGCAAGGTGCGCTTGAATGTTAGCCACTCCGACTTGGTTCAGCAGTTTTAAGCTCGCGTGCATACCGTGGATCAGAGAGATGGGGGCCGTGCCGGTTTCCCAGGGCAGCGTGCCCGCGTTCCAACCTTGTTCATAGTTTCCGTAGTCGTCAGGGTTTGGAACACTGGTCCAGCCAACCAGCGTGGGCTGAATCCGTTCGCGAGCGCGATCTGATAAATAGAGCAAGCCAACGCCTTCAGGGTTCAATAGCCATTTATGTCCGGCCGCGGCAGCGACGTCCACGAACTCCGACTCCACATCAATCGGAATCACTCCAAGGCTCTGGATTACATCAACGACGAGCAGCGCATCGTGGGCTCGTGCGGCGCGGCCGATTCGCTCCAGGTCTGCGCGATAACCCGACGCGAATTGCACCTGGCTGATGGCAACAATGCGGGTGTGGTCATCAATCAAATCGATCAGCTCATCGACATCTACGCGTCCATCGCGTTCATGCGAGAGGCGGACCTCAACTCCCAACGCGTCGCGCAGCCGCAGCCAGGGATAGAGATTGGAGGGAAACTCTCCCGCAAAGGTCACGAGGTTTTCACCGGCGTGCCAGCCGAGGCCGTTCGCGACGGTCGAGAGTCCATCGGAGGTGTTCCGCATGAAGGCGACCTGCTCGGGACGCGCGCCCAACATGCCGGCGAGCAGCGTGCGTGTTTTCTCTTTAACGGAGAGCCAGCTGCGAAAATTCACTGAACCATTCGTCGCGACGTCAGCGAGCTGAGACTGAATGGCATCAATAGTTGGAGTCGGAGGCGCCGAAACTGCGGCGTGATTCAAATAAATAGCGCGCTCAGTAACAGGAAAGAGCGCGCGCAGAGAATCGTTCATAGTTGATTGCCCGAACTAATCAAGGCGTGAAAGGCCGTCCGTAGAATTCCTTGTAGAGCCAGCCGAGCACCCGCGCTTCTGCAGTGCAAAGTGTCTCCAGCCAGCAGTTAATTAAAAAGTCGCGACGACCGCGCGCGGAGGGAATTTTTTCCGCTTCCTTTACTACTGAGCCGCCGCCCTGCAAATCAAGTTTGTAGGCTTCGGAGGCTGACTCATTTGCTTTCGAGGCAGTTTCGAGGGCGTTGAGCAGCTGGCTGATCCAGGCGTGAAGCGCAGCTTCAGAACCGTTTTCTGCGAGGGCCTGGATTATGCCGATGGCCAGCCGGTCCTCGGCCTGTTTGAAATCGAATACGGATTCGCCACGGCTGCGGCTTTCCTCTTGTTTCCACTGAAAAACTTCCTCGACGTTGGGATGCTTGATAATCGCCACCCGCTGATCGAAATCGAGGAACCACTGGATAACGTCCGGAACGGAATCAAGATTTACGTTTCCTGCCGCATCACGCTGCAGTGGCGGATTGAGCGGCGCCTCATCGTGACCCACGCCGCCGCCATTGGTGGAGTTCGCTTCCATGCTGCTATCGCCCAACACTCGCTTGCCGGTTTAACTTAAACTCCGGTGTAACCTCACCCACGACATCTCCACGTCGATTTAGAACCGGATAAAACGCATAACGCGAGACCGCTTCGAGAGATTGATCGGCGAGTACCCCGAGTTGACGCAACGACTCGATCACTACCGTGGGACGCGCGCGACGGTCGTCGCCGTCTTCAATCTTGAGCGCGAGGCCGAGGCCACGCGACCACTCGTCACAGGGCAGTACGGCGCAAGTGTAGACACCCTCAGCGCCAACTTTCGAGACTATGCGCCCTGGCGCCGCGCGCATCATTTCAGTATCCAAACGTTCTGACGTGCCGCCGATCAGCTCCGGATGATTGGTCATCGCCGTAACGATTCGGCTGCAGGCGTTTTTTACATCTTCCGCAAACTCTGCCGGCGGCGCGATCAGCCTTGCATACATCAGCGCCATTGCCTTAACCGTAATGCCGAACACCGGAACGCCACACCCGTCAGTGCCTACGGCAATATCTTCGATTGGAATGCCGGAAAATTGCGCGACGGTCTTGCCGATGGCAAGTTGGACCGGGTTAGACGGCTCATCGTAGGTTTCTGTGGCCGCACCCAGATGTAGTGCAAGGGCCAGCATGCCGGCGTGTTTGCCGGAGCAATTGTTCTGCAGCACGTTTGGCGCTTCGTTACGCTCCTTCAGCGCCGCGGCAACCTCGGCACTGTAAGGCTCGTGCACGCCACACTTCAGCGCGTCGGGAGTAAGGCCAATTTTTTGGAGCATCGAGGCAGCGAGTTCGGTGTGAATTGACTCGCCGTTGTGAGACGCACAGGCCAGGGCGATCTCCTTTTCAGTGAACCCGAAGCGATCAGCCGCGCCCGAGGCGACAAGTGGAATTGCCTGGTGAGGTTTCGCTGAGGAGCGCAGATAGGTAACTGTCTCGGGCGCACCCAGATGGGCCACTATCGTCCCATCGGGTTCCACCGCCACCACGTGTCCACGGTGTCTTGATTCGGTAATGCCGCCGCGGGTCACTTCAACAAGCGGTTCGGCTGCCGGGATTTCCAGATTGTTTTCAGACGGCTGCGCCGAAACCTGCATATACGCGTTGACCTCGCTTATTGATGGTGGATTAACGCAGCCATGTTAACACGAGGGTGAGAGACAGTTCACAGAGAAGGTAGTTAAGCAGAGCAAGAGATTTGGTAGCGGATTAGGCAAATAAAAAAGGCAGAAGGTCTTGAGCCTTCCGCCTGCTATTCGTTCGCTGAACGTCGACTTCAGCCTTTGGTGCTTCGTTTGAGCCGGCGCCCGCCGTAGCTGAGCACCGTCAATTTCACTGTGCGCCGACCAAAACGCATGGCTTCCCCGCTGCTGGGCGTCCAAATATCGATGCGCCGGCCGCGGATAGCTCCGCCCGTATCGGCCACCAGATATTCGCCGCTGTATCCGGGATGGTCGAGCCGCACGCGCGAGCCAAGCGGCAAGAAGCGCGGGTCCGCCGCAATCAAGCCACGGCTGACCATGCGCCCGCTGGCGGTACGTCCCCTCAGGCTATACGCAGTGGCCACGTAAGGCGACGTGCTCAGGCCAGCCATGCTGGCCGAAGGTTCCCACCCATCAACAGCGCCGATTTTGCCGGTTGCGCTAATCGCATCTTGCTTGGATTCTTGCTGGGAGGAAACTGAAGGGCTGTCCGCGTTAGATGGCGTGGCGGAAAAAACTATCAAACCGGTGAGCAGTGTTGAGGCAACAACTGCGCTTCTACTGACGAATGATTTCATTTAGTCGGGTCTCCTGTCCGATTCTGTCGTGACTGTTCCAGCGCTCTGCGCGAGTCCGTTCTTGCCTATGACTCGACCTCCGGCTCAAGGAGTTGAGAGCAACGTCAGCCGGAGTTGGGGGCTTGCATCCTTAATGCAAGCGCTGAAACCAACTGTGACCGAAAAAGAAAAAGCGGGCTCGATACCCGCTTGTGATGGCAGGAAGGCTAGCACTGGGCCAAAGCGACTGTCCAGCCGCCCGGACCAGCAAAACTTGCAAAAAGCGGCCTAAATTGAGTAAGTGGTGAAATATCGAGACTTAGGCGGGCAAGTTTTTTCGTCTCAAAGCCACGAAATACCGTGGCCGGGCGGCAAGATTGAGAAGAACGGCTATGCCCAAAGGTCCGCGGTAAGTCTGTGACTTCCCGCGCACATGGTCAGAACCGCCTGCGCTACGGGCGGGTCCGGAGCGCCATACACTAAAGCGCCAGAAAGTTTTCTAAAACCTTGCGCCCATCGGGATGCGCTTCGTCGAAAAGTTCCGGATGAAACTGGACACCAAACAGCGGTCGCTCGGTGTGTTCCATCGCCTGAATGGGACAGGATGGATTAGACGCGGTGCAGCGAAAGCCCTTCGGCAAGCCTTTCACCTCATCGAAGTGGGAATGCCAAACTGTGATTTCCTTTGGTAAGCCGCCAAACAAACTGCTGCGCGAAACCTCGACCGGAAAATATCCGCGCTCGCGCCGCGCTCCTTCATATCCCTCGCCAGGCTCGAGCCGCTCCATCAACTCGACCGGAGCGCCAAACACTAGTGCAATCTGCTGATGGCCGCCGCAAACGCCGAGGATTGGTTGGCTGGCTTTCTTGATGACTTCGAACACGCCGGCGAGCTGCTCAGGGGCATAGCGATCCCATGGATGACTTTGACCGCTAAGGATAATGTGCGACGGCCGCAGAGACTTCACCCGCTTGAGTGAAACCGCGTGATAAGGCTCGGTCAAAATCTCGACGCCCTCCTGCATCCGCCCCAGAACAGCCCGGAGCTCGCGAGGGCTGGCACCCTGGCCATCAAGCGTGTTGTCGATCAGATAAATAAGAGAGGAACTGCTGCTCACCTGGTGATTCCCGCCGTCTCCTGCCAGCCCGGGCCCTTATTGCTCAAACAGTAAAGCTTGCCGTTGAACGCTCCGATATAAATACGACCGCCTACGATCGCCGGCGTCGAGTTTACGTTATCGCCGATTTTTAGTTCGCTCAAGAGCTTTCCGTCTTTCGCGGACAGCACATAGATCCAGCCAGACTTGTCGCCAAAGACTAATCGCCCATCTACCTGCGGTGCTGTGCCCCAGACGGGCGCACGTACGAGGTGCTGCCACACGACTTCACCCCTGGCCGCGTCGAGCGCGTACATGTAACCGTTGTTCGAACCGATGTAAACGCGATCCTTCACCACCACTGGACTCGCCCAAAAGCCACTGCGTTCTTTGAAATTCTTACTCAAGCCACCGTCGGCTTTAAACTTCCAGACCGCCTCTCCATTCGACTGCCGGAAACAATAGACGTAGCCATCCTCGGCCGCCGTGTAGATGAAGCCGTCAGCGACTGCCGGCGTTGAATCAGAATCAGCGCCGATGCGCGACTTCCAAACCACCGACCCGTCAGCTTTGCTCAGGCAATACAGGTCGCCCTGTTCGGTGCCGACGTAAATTCGTCCCTCAACCAGCGCGCAGCTTCCTTCCATCGAACCCAGGCGCTCCGTTTTGTAAACCAGTGAACCGTCGCCCAGATTCAGGCAATAAAAGAAGCCATCCTCGCCGCCGAAATAAATCCGGCCGCCTTCAGAAACCACCGAGCCGTCCACTTCAAATCCAGTTTCATAATCCCAGACCACTGACCCGTCTAACGCGTTTAGACAATAAACGTGATGATCGAGGCCACTGGCAATAATGCGATCGCCCAGCAGCACCGGTGTCGCCTTTAGACTGTCCTTAGCCTTGAACTGCCAGAGCACACGGCCATCCCGGTTGTTGAAGCAATAAAGGTTTCCATCTGCCGAGGGAAAGTAGACGCGGTTGCCGTCCACTGAAGGTTGACCTGGCCAGGACGTGCCGCCCCAGGGATCTTCGTGCAGGCGGCCGGACATGTAATCGGTTTGGAACTCCCAAACGACTTCAAGCGGGCCGTCCTGCCATGGGCCAGACCCATAAAAATTACGGCCTGAATTACCCAGCCAGTTTGGCAGGGTTGAGGGTACTTCTTTGACGACTTCTTTGGCGCCTGGCTCGAACGCTGGTTTTGAGACTACGCGCGCACCGCAGCCCGCCAGCGGCAAGGCGAGGAGGATAGCCAGCAGCGTCAGGTTTCGCAGATATTTTTCAGCTTGGTCGGGGCTGCTCATGGGGGGAGCGCTGATTACAATGTTCGATTAATGTTCGACAAACTTCAGTTTGTCGCGTGGTGGTGCTAAAGGCGATCAAAGAACGACAAACCCAAGGTTGTCGAACACAGGTTACCGTGGTCCAGCGAGCCAATCGCCGTCATAAATTACTTCAGCCGAACCCGTTATTACAACCTCGCCGGAGTCTTCTTCACCGCGCCAGCAAACCTTCGCGCGGCCTCCCGGTGTCAAGACCTCAACGAGCCGGTCAGTTTCACCTTTAAGCATTCCAGCGACTGCGGCTGCGCACGAACAACTTCCCGACGCTTCTGTCTCGCCGACACCGCGTTCCCAAATGCGCAACTCAATCGTTTGGCGGTTCAACACGCGCACGAAGACAACGTTGGTCCGCTCGGGAAAACTCGGGTGCGTCTCAATCGTTTTGCCGAGCTGGCGCCAGTTGAGCGCATCGAAGTCGTGAACAAAGATGCAGCAGACCGGGTTCCCAATCTGAACCGCTGTTACCGGAATCGAACTGCCGTCCACCGTGAGTGGGTAATCGATCACCTTTTGCAATGGCTCGTTTGTGAGCATCGGTATCGAAGTGGAAGCAAGCCCTGGCTGGCCCAACTCTGAATCAAAGATGTACCGCCCGACACCGGGCTGCTCGCGCAATGTGTAAAGCTTTATGCCGGCACGCGTGCTCAACCGCAGTTCGGGTGCCGCCCAAATACTTTTGTAGTAGAGATAAGCAGCAGCGCAACGCGTACCGTTACCCGAAAGCGAGGCCTCGCTGCCGTCAGGATTGAAAATTCGCACGTGATAGTCGGCGCCATCGACTTCAGACGGAGCTACCACAGCGATCCCGTCGCCTCCAGCGCCGTAATGTCGATTGCAGATGCGTTTAGCAAAAGCGCCAAATTCTTCCGGTAAAATGCCGGCTTCCGCAAACTGTTTTGACTCGATCACAATGTAATCGTTGCCGAAGCCGTGAAATTTAGTGAAAGCAGGAGGCATTGTTTTTGTTGTAATCCGGCTTGCCGTCTGATGTGCGGTGGCGGCTTTGCCCCACCGTAAAGTGGCTATTTGGCATCGGGGCTGCGCCCCAGCACGGGCCGAGCCCGAGGAACTATCGAGCCCAGTGGGGAAGTGCGAAGCACTTTCCCCACATCAGACGGCCAAGCCGATGCATCGCTGCCTTTAGTAAGCCCGGCACGCCAGTCTCAAGATTCTACTGACTTCTTCCGGCAAACGACGCCAGCAACAGCGCGATTGGTTCAATACAATTAATCCGGACATCAGCGTCTTCGGGATAATTGTTGACCACGATCGAAAACGCGATTTGCTCGCCGGCTGCGTCACGCACGTAGCCCGACAAGCTATTCGCCGAACTCAGCGTTCCCGTTTTCGCGCGCAGATTGTTTTCGGCAACCGTGCCTTTGAAACGATTTCTCAGCGTGCCGTCAACACCCGCAATCGGAAGCGCGTCGCGAAACGCCGCGGCGTAACGATGCCGGTGCATGTAAGTCAGCAACTGCACCGTCGCTTCGGGCGTGATCATGTCATTGCGCGAGAGTCCCGAGCCATCAGTCAGGACCAGTGTTGCAGGCATCACGCCGGCCTCCCGCAGAAATGCCTTGACCACTTCAATACCGGCAGACTCGCTGGTGCGATTAGGGCTGGTAGCCGTCGTAGGTGTCGCTGCAACTTTTCCCAGCGTTCGTAGCACCAGTTCCGTGTAAAGATTCTGACTTGGCTTCAGAGTTTGCGCGGCAATCAAACTGAGCGGCGGCGACTGGAGCGCTGCCACCTCGATCCCGCCCGCCGTTGGAGCTGGCACATTTGCGCTTATCGCCGGCAGCGCATTCGTAACACGAGTCTTGCCGGTAATTTTCACGCCGCGTTGAGCCAACGATGCGCGCAAGAGATACGCAAACAACAGCGCCGGCCTGGAAATCCCGACGCCGCCGGTATAACCCCGATCATCGAGCGCGATCGAGCCAGTGATTTCCAGTGTATCGGCCGACAGTCCACGATAAACGATGACATCCCGACGCGTTCCGCGCGGAGACGTGACCGCTTTGTTTATGACCGTCAGCAGCGGATCAGGTGGCCCGGTGGTAACGATTGCCGGCGCGCCAACCTGCGCGCCAGGTTTCACCCACAGATCCAGCGCGTTGTCGTTAATCGTCAGTGCGCTCACTTCAGCGCCGTAGTACCACTGCAAATCTTCCCATTCCCAACCGGTGCCGTAGGGTGGGCCGACGAAATACGTTTCATCGCCGACCAGATCGCCTTCGACGCGCTTCACACCCGCCGCGACGATACGGTCCGCCAGACCGTCGATGCCCTTGAAATAGTCGCCGCTATTGAACCGAGCGGCGAACGACGGGTCGCCGCGACCGTAGATGGTGAGATCGCCGCGAATACTCCCCGACGAGTCCGGCTTCGCTTTCGCGTAAACCGACGTGACGAAACGATAGTCGGGCGTCAGGCGATCGAGCGCGGTCGCGATCGTGTAGAGCTTCATGTTCGAAGCCGGGCGCAGCAACTTGTTCGCGTTCTCTTCGAACAACACTCTCCCGGTGTCGAGCGAGGCGGCCTTGATTCCGATCATCGCCGATGACAACTCCGGCCTGGCGAGCACCTGAGAAATTCGAGC
>Ga0070682_100000106_pt1 | contig 74029 bp, 71 predicted proteins | sample KBSC63LmetaG_FD_64668 | JGI IMG/M metagenome (GOLD analysis project Ga0070682, IMG submission 64668) | Corn rhizosphere microbial communities from Kellogg Biological Station, Michigan, USA - KBS C6-3L metaG | ecosystem: Host-associated > Plants > Roots > Rhizosphere | place: USA: Michigan...
TGGCTGCTTTTGACTGATGTGAGTAACCACTTTCGTCTATTATTTGTACGCCCCAATAAACATTTTCAAAACCTTCATCATCATTAACTACAGTGGCGATCCAATCTGTGTCGATCTTCGAGCGGAAATAAATAATTTGGCGTTCACAAATAACCATGCCCCTGTAAAACTCATCACAATATGCGGGACCTTTCCATCGACTGTTTTCGAGATTTATCGTCAAAGCCTTCACAGGAATATCAATGTGCTGGATGATGATCTTTGTTGGAGAAAATTCCAGGTCGGTAATGTTTCGCTTAACGTATTTGTATGCAGACTCTTTAACCGACCACAATAGCCATACATAGTGTTCAAATGGCATTTCTGAAAATCGCGGCTGATGATAAAGGTCTTGCTCAGAACCAGAAAGGATCTGTGAATAAAACCTGGATTGGTTCGTTCGCTGTTTATCCACAGTTCTCAATGACACGATATCATTGCCGGCACTTGTCACGCAGGTTGATTCATCTTATTTATTATCACATCAATACAGCTTCCAACTTTGTGCATTTTTTCTGCGGAGTCAAAATCAATTTCAATATTGTATTTTGATTCCGCATCTATGATAATATCAACGATGTTGGCTGAATTGATCTTCAGATCCTTAATAAGATCCGTATCCTCTGTAATACTGTCCAGCATTTCTTTATTCTCCGTGTAGGGAGCTACTACGTTTTTTAATTCAACTAATACTGTCTTTCTGTCCATGGTTATTAAATTTTGAAATGATTAAACAGGCATTAATATCGCCAAAACCAAAATTAGCTTTTGCCACAATATTAATATCCCGGTTTACTATTTTTACTGGCAAATTAGCTTCGCTGATCAGATCGATAATCTCAGGATTAGGATCTTCGAGGTTAATATTAGGATGCACAAACTGGTGCTTGATCTGTAACACAGCCGCTACAGTTTCAATCGAACCAGCAGCGCTAAGGCAATGGCCGATCATCGATTTCAATGAATTGACCAATGGAAAATCTGCCCCTTTTCTGCCCAGTGCCTCCACCCAATTTTGAATTTCAAGTTTGTCGGCACTGGTAGCGGTCAAATGGCCGCTGACCAGGTCTATTTCCTGTGCACTGGTGTTCGCGTCCTCCAATGCCTCTCGAATACACCTCACAACTCCCTGGGAGCTAGGAGCCGTCATCGTTCCACCATCCCTTTGACCACCCGAGTTATGGCTCGCTCCAAGGAGCTCAGCATAAATGGTAGCATTTCGCGCCAACGCAAACTCCAAATCTTCCAGGACAAGGGCGCCAGCTCCGGATCCGGGAACGAAACCACCCGCCGATATACTCATTGGCCGGGATGCTTTATGAGGTTGATCGTTGAAATTCCTCGACAATACACGCATCGAATCAAACGCACCAAATATATAAGCATCCACATATTCACTACTTCCTACGACCATACGTTTTGCCAACCCGTGTTTAATGTACTCGTATCCCATGATTATTGCCTGTGTCCCCGTGGCACAAGCCGAAGAACTGCTGATCACCCTATTACCCAGCCCCAAACGTCCCGAGATATAGGCAGTAATGCCACTGTTCATGATCTGCTCTACCACCCGCGAGCCCAATTTCTTTGATTCCTTCGCGTCCACCCGGGTAATGGCATTTTTGATCATCTCGGTATCTGCTACGCTGCTTCCGAATACACAACCTGTCTCCCAATGTGTTTCCGCGCCTACAATATCGTTCCCCGCATCTTTCCATGCATCCAGAGCGGCAACTATTCCATAACCTATCGCCTTACTCTTTAAACCGTACAGGCAGGTTTCGGTGATATAATTTCTTAATTGTTCCCATTCAAAATCCGGCGAAGCCCCAACCTGGCAATTAAACCTAAGTTCTTCGTATTGAGGAATAAATTCTATGCCAGAAACCCCATTTTGAATGGAATGCAAAAAATCGGGAATACCAACCCCATTTGGAGAAACAACTCCCAACCCCGTTATAACTACCCGACGACTGCTCATTCTGTTTTGTTATTTGACCCGGCAGTATTAATTATGCCTGAAAAATTACCTTTTGCCACCAAGTCTCCTGACTCATCATGCATTTCAGCAAAACACTTCAATTTGCCAAACCGGAAATATATCTTCCTGGAGCTTACCGTGACTTTTTCTCCGGGTAATACTTTTTTAAAAAAAGAGACTTCCGTTGATGTAAGTAATGGGAACCATTTTTCTTTTACGTCAATTCCTGCTCCGCTGACTTCATTCAACACCAGGTGCACTCCCAATACCACAAGGCCTATTTGTAACATGATCTCTGTAATGATGACCCCCGGTGTTACAGGATTGTTCACGAAATGGTCTTCATAAAAAAAAGCATCTTTTCTCAGGGTATATTCTCCCGTCACTCCATCTGTATCCAGTGATAGGATATTATCGATAAAAAGAAAAGAAGATTTATTGGGTAAATAAGCTAAAATGTCATTATGCATATCACAAATTACTTGTACTACAATATTTACCAGGATGAACGCTGGATCATCATCGACAATGTTCCCCGCCATCCACATGAATAACAGCACCATTTATCCATGCTGCTTCTTCTGTACACAATAAATAGACCACGTTTGCAACATCGCCCGGTATTGTCATCCTTCCCATTGGATTTCTTTCTTTTGATATGCGGATCAACTCATCACTACCGGGAATTCTTTTCAGGGAGGTTGTTTCGGTAATTCCAGCCTGTATCAAATTTGTTTTTATTCCGTATTTACAAAATTCTACTGCCATATAGGTTGTAAGACTCGCAAGCGAGGCTTTGGCTATCGACACGGCAGCATAGCTTTCCCAGTATTTATGCGCCCCTTCGCTGGTGAGCCCCACTATCCTGGCGTCGGGTTGAAAAAGTTCAGCTTTTAGCAAGGACCTGGTCCAATCCAAAATACTGGTCGACATAGCATAAGCAGTCAAATTGATATCTTCAGCCGACAAAAGTTCATTGGAAGTATCCGGGTCAACCGATGGCAAAACCAAGGGCTTTAAATTCCCTCTTGCAACAGAATGAAGGAGGAGCCTGACGTTCCGCTTCTTACTGGTATCGGCGGAAAAGCTTTCAATGAAATTGTTACGGGCGGAGTTGTCCAACGCATTTATGTTGAACGGCGAGATATTTACATCGTGGGTTTCGGCCAAAGTTGAAAACCTTTCTTTCACCGATCTGTCTTCTGCCGCTGTTTCCCGGTATATTACTGCAATGTTCATCCCATGCATCGCCAATTTTTCAACCGTTGCAAAACCAAAACCACTTGAGCCACCGAGTATAATGGCCCAGGAACCGGAAAACTGTTTCTTGTTTGTATTCACCTGATGTTTTTAAACCAATAATAGTTTATTCGTCTGTTTGTTTTGATCGACTCTTACGTTACTTAAATAAAATACTCATCCATTCCTGGTCATAAATATTATTCATTTTAAAACATGGTTTGGAATTAGAAAAACCGTAGAAGGAATTCGTTCCTTAAAATAAAATGCCAATAAAACGACCGTTGGTGGTACATTGTAAAAATAGGGAATAATGTTAATGGGGTGGAAATTATTGCTTTTTTTTTCAGGGAATGGGCAGCACGCTTTTATAACGCCCAAAACGATTGTATGGGCGAATTTGCTGCACCTGTAAGGAGTTTTAAATCAAAATAAACTGTTCTTCCGATCACCTGGCAGAGACCATATGTTTTTGACCACCCTTTCCGCGGGGAAATAATTCATCAAGATCATAATAGGATGTGCTGCCATGGGAACTTATTTCCACAATAGCGATCAGTGTCCTGGCATTAAATGCACTATATGAGGCGGCATTCAACCTTACTCTATCGCTTATTTTAAAAAGACAATCCATCTCATCTTTCGATAGGTCAATGTGACCCACGGCAAATTGAGCGTGAAGCGCTACCAGTACTTTATAATTATTTGAATATTTTTTAACCTCAGCCTTACTGAGCGGGTGGCTCATGTCGGGGCATTGTGCCTGTACGTTAAGACCTGCTAAGCAAAATGTCAGGAGGAAGGCAGAAAAGGTCAGTAATAGAGTGATTTTTTTCATGTTGATTGTTGGTTAATTGAAAAAAGAAAATGATAAGAACGTGAGATCTCTAAGGGTGGAAAAATAATTACCGCACAATGTGGTAATATAGCGGCAAACATTATGCCACAAGGGAAAGTTGCTGATCATAATTGTTTATCTTTGTCAATCACCAGGTTCGATCTTCTATGAAATTGATGATACTGATAGCATTGTTTTTTATTCATCCTGTTGTAATGATACAGTGCAATGGACAGCAACAGAATTTTGACAAACTTGCTTTTTACGACATAATGAAAGCAGGAAAACTGGACAATATCAATAAGGAGCTTGATCTGTTGAATTCAGCTACTTTTAATGAAAAAGAAGGTTATGAAGGAGCCCTGATGATGAGGAAGAGCGGACTGATAAAAATAGCCGGAGAAAAGCTAAAGTTCTTTAAAAAGGGTCGGATAAAACTTGAAACAGCATTATTAAAAAACAATAACAATTGTGAATTCCATTTTTTAAGACTAACCATCCAGGAACACGCTCCCAAAATAGTTAAATACAAGGCGCAGCTTGATATCGACAAACAATTTATTATAAAGTCGTTTAGAAGTTTGTCTCCCGACATACAGGAGGTGATCCGCGATTACAGCAAAAATTCAAAAATATTGAACCCTCAGGATCTTTAATTTTTTTATACCGGCATGAGTAAAAAAGTATTAGCTATTTATTATACACAGTCCGGTCAGTTGGGGGAAATAATTGATAATTTCACTGGGCCATTTGCAGAAGCTGGAATAACTGTAGAAAACGTTCGTGTTGACCTTCTAAATAATTACGCATTTCCCTGGACCACCGACCGTTTTTTCGGCGTGATGCCCGATTGTGTTTTAGGTGTGCCGGCAGAACTCGCTCCATTTGAATTGAAGGAAACTTCTTATGACCTGGTGATCCTTGGATACCAGGCCTGGTTCCTGTCACCGAGTATTCCTTTCAATTCATTAATGCGTCAGCCCGCAATAATGGCGGTATTAAAAGACACACCCGTTATTACAATAACAGGAGCACGGAACATGTGGCTGAATGCTTTTGTAAAAGTAAAAACACTGATCCATGCAACGGGTGCCAGGTTGGTTGGCAACATTTCATTAGTAGATACCCATCCAAATCCGGTTAGTTTCGTTACGATCTTCCACTGGATGCTGCACGGAAAAAAAGACCGCTACCTGAACATTTTCCCTCCGCCAGGCGTTTCAGATGCGGATATTAAACATACCCGCGTATTTGGAGAAGACACGGTTCGGCGATTAAACAGCAGTCAATGGGAAGGATTGCAGGATGAAATGGTTAAGGATGGTGCCGTAAGACTGAAGTACAACTTAATGGTCATCGAATCTACAGCCGGCAAAATATTCAAGCTATGGGCGGGTTTTATCTCAAAACGAAAAAACAAAAGAGCATGGCTCAAAGTATTTAAATATTATCTTTTGATCGCTTTTTTTATTTGGGGACCAATTTTGCTCACAATAGATGCGGTATTTATAAGGCCATTTTCCTCCAGGAGAGTAAAGGCAAAAAAAGAATTCTACTTAAATTTAAATTGATCTATTTCTATGTCTGGTATTGAAGTCTACATAAATAAGACATCGGCGTTCTTTCCTAATGAACCTGTTTCCAATGATGATATGGAATCATACCTGGGCTTCATAAATGGCCTTCCTTCCAAATCAAAACCTATAGTGCTGCGAAATAATTGCATTGTCAATCGTTATTATGCATTGTCGAAGGGAGGTAAAAGCACGCATACCAATGCACAAATGACGGCTTTAGCAGTTAAGGCTTTATTTGAGGAAGATGCCGTTAAACTAAAGGATGTTGAATTACTTTCCTGCGGAACGTCCTCACCGGACCAGATGATGCCGAGCCATGGAGTAATGACGCATGGCTGGTTGCCGGAAATGGAAGCCATCGAAGTTGTGTCGCCCGCAGGTGTATGCTGCGCTGGTATGCATGCCATAAAGTATGCATACATGGCGATTCGCACCGGAGATGTAAAGTTAGCCGTGGCAACAGGCTCTGAAAGGTTTTCCGGCCTATTGGTATCAGATGTTTTTGAAGAAGAAGCACACAAGCTGCAAGGCCTGAGCGAAAATCCTTACATAGCTTTTCAAAAGGATTTTTTAAGATGGATGTTATCTGATGGGGCGTCTGCCTTCCTGATGTCGGACAAACCCAATGAAAATAGCCTTAGTCTTCGTCTCGATTGGATAGAAGGTGTTTCATATGCAAACGAGATGGATACCTGTATGTACATGGGGGGCGAAAAAATGGAGGATGGCTCATTAAAGGGATTTATGGACTATACTCCCGAAGAGATCATGAACCGATCCGTCTTCAGTATAAAACAGGATATAACATTGCTAAGTGATAACATCGTGACCCTTGGAGGGAAAAAAATAAAAGAAATATTTGACAGGAGAGGACTCACAGTTGCCGATATTGATCATTTTCTTCCACATATTTCCAGCGAATTCTTTAAACCCAAGATCTATGACCTCATCGAAATATATGGTGGAGGCATCCCTTATGAGAAATGGTTTATAAATCTTTACACGGTGGGTAATGTTGGCGCAGCATCAATTTTTTTGATGATAAATGAGATGTTGCACACTAACAAATTGAAAAAAGGCGAAAAACTTTTATTACTCGTTCCCGAAAGCGCCAGGTTCTCATACATGTACGCCATGCTCACCGTTTGTTAGAGCAGGCGCACAACTATTAATTGATCATCGATGAAGAAAGAAGACGTTCCACAGGATCAAAGTTCTCTAGGGAAGATCACCAAAGAGGTTTGTTATGCTACAGACAATTCGGGCAAATACGTGACCGAATTGAGTAAGGGATGGGATATTAAGATCACAGCGCTCGATGTTGCATGGCAAGATATTGAAGAACGTGTTAACACTGCGCGGCAAAAAGTATTAAATGGGGAAGCCAGTCCATTGCTTTTTTTTATGGAACGCGGATTGATGGACATTGGAATTTTAGCACGCTATACAGGTTTCTGGAAATGGCAGATAAAACGACACCTGAGGCCGGACATATTTAGAGCCCTACCTGATAAAAAACTTCAACGATATGCTGATGTCTTTAATGTGCCTGTTGATGACCTTAAAAATATGACTGAGAATGGAGATCAAATTTGAGCACCTGCAATCGGCTCACTGTGAAAATGGGGTTACCAGGAGTTTGTTGAGAAATATTGGTATTCATCAAATAACCGAACCGCTGGCTTTTGGCATTGGGTCGGGTTTGTTCTTTGTTTATCTTCCCTTTTTAAAAATAAATAATGGGCCCGTAATTGCGTTTCGTACGCTGCCCGGCCAGATTTTTAAAAGAACCTGCGCAGCATTAGGGATCGAGGTTGTGCGAAAAAAATTTAGTTCAAAAGAGAATGCACAGCAATTTTTAGATGAATGTCTTGATGCCGGTCACCCTGTGGGTTGCCAGGTGGGCGTTTACTATCTCCCTTATTTTCCGAAAGAATACCGTTTTCATTTTAATGCTCATAATTTAATTGTCTATGGCAAGGAGAATGATAAATATTTGATCAGCGATCCTGTAATGGAAAATGCAGTGACCTTAAACAGCTATGAACTGGAAAGAGTGCGTTTTGCTAAAGGTAAATTGGCGCCAAGGGGACAGATATACTATCCAAAAGCCGGAGCGGTAGTGACCGTGGATCAAATAAAGAAAGCAATAATGATGGGCATCAAAAAGAATGTACACAGCATGTTGCACATTCCTTTACCAATCGTTGGCATAAGAGGAATAAGATACACGGGTAATAAAATAAAAAACTGGCGCGACAAACTAGGAATAAAACAAGCGGGGTTATACCTCGCACAACTGGTGCGGATGCAGGAAGAAATAGGAACGGGCGGAGGCGGATTTCGGTATATTTATGGGGCATTTCTGCAGGAGGCATATTGTTATCATCCAATTGATGAGTTAATGAAAATTTCAAAAATATTCACCAACGCCGGTGATCTTTGGCGCACTGCCGCGGTTCAGGCTGCTGGTATTTATAAGGGTCGCATCGGAAGCCAGGAAGATTTTAATATGATGGGTGATTACTTAATTGAAATTGCAGAAATAGAACGACAAGCATTCGTTGCGTTATCCAAAATTAACTGGACATAATGGACCCTTTAGCAGTCAATATACAGCATCTTAGCTTTGGGTATCCCGACCAGCCCTCACCATTTTTCGCCGACTTCAATTTGGAAATAGCTAAAGGAGAAAGATTTGGTTTGTTTGGCCCAAATGGTTCGGGAAAAACCACATTGATCAACCTGATGACCGGCTTACTTTCTTTTAAAGACGGTAGTATTAAACTACTTGAAAATGAAATAAAAAAACATGACAGGTCTATCAATAAATTTTTTGGAGTTATTCCACAGGATCTGTCTTTTTATCAGGAGCTGAGTCCCAAAGAGAACCTCGAATTTTTCGGCGCCTGGTCTGGTATGCAGAAACAGCAGATCAAAACAAGGTCAACAGAATTGTTTGAGATACTTGGCCTGGCAGATGTAAGGAACAAAACTGTACAGAAATTATCGGGGGGTATGAAACGAAGGGTAAACCTGGCAATTGCTGTGATGCATGATCCCGAAATATTATTCCTTGATGAACCTACTGTTGGTGTGGATGTGCAAACCAGGTTGGCAATAATTGATTATCTCAAAGAGTTGAATAAAAAAGGCACTACGCTGATATACACTTCGCACCAGTTAAGTGAGGCGGAAGCTCTATGTAGCAAGATCGCTTTGATCGATGAAGGCAAGATCATTGCGCACGACGACCTGGAAGTTTTACTGGTAGAGCATGGCCAGGATGGCCTGGAAGGTTTATTTATGAATTTGACAGGCAAAAATGAAGGAGGTAATAATGTTTAAACTCTGGGCTACGATCGTCAAAGATATTCGGGTCCTGAAACGGGATAGGGTTGGACTTGCTATGATGTTTGGTATGCCTGTATTGTTAGTGCTTATTGTTACCAGTATCCAAAACAATACCTTCCAATTAATAAATAAAACCAAAATACCTATTTTAATATGCAACCGGGATACCGGAAAAATAAGTGCGGAGTTTATACAAGCTGTTGATAAAACTGACATGTTTAAGCTCGAGCTGGTTTCAAAAGATCAGGGCGAAAAGCAGATCACCGATCGAATGCGCAATAAGGATATGCTTTTATCATTGATAATAGCGGCTGATTTTTCTGCAAAAATCGATACGAATGCAGTTAGAGTAACTGGCAAAGCATTGACCGCATTTGGCCTCGAAGGAGATACGCTTGGTCCAAAAACAGGCAATGAAGGATTGGTTACTTTATACTACCAACCTATTTTGCAGGAATCGATCCGCCAAACTATTCAGGGCGCATTGTACGGTGCATTGCAGTTGGTTGCAAGTAAACAGGTATTACGAAAACTTTACTTTTCTATTAATGAAAAACCTTTATCAACAAAGCTGGAGAATGAGCTGTTGGATAACAATATGACCATCAAAGACATTCCGGTTTCGCTGGATAAAAGCATGAAAAGGCCAAATGCTTCCCAGCATAATGTTCCTGCATGGACAATATTCGCCATGTTTTTTGTGGTGATATCTTTAGGCGGCAGTATTGTTCGCGAAAAGTTGAGTGGAAGTTTTATTAGATTAAAAACCCTTCCAACAAATTATTTCATATCACTATTGTCGAAACAACTCACTTACTTATTGGTTACTATGTTGCAAGCAGCATTGATCTTTGCAATAGGTGTGTGGGTGTTCCCATCAATCGGTTTGCCACCGCTGAACCTACCCGCTGACATGTTGGGCCTGGTTTTTGTAACATTGATCTGCGGATGGTGTGCCGTGAGTTATGCTATTTGTATTGGGGTATTTGCCCGAACACAGGAGCAGGCCAACGGTTTCGGAGCGGTATCAATTGTAATTCTTGCTGCAATTGGTGGGTTAATGGTTCCGAGTTTTGCTATGCCGGATACGTTTAGAACAGCCATGAAATTCTCACCCTTGCATTGGTGCTTAGAAGCATATTATGGTTTGTTCCTCGACGGAGGCAAAATGAAAGATGTTTTAGTAAATGTTATACCTTTATTTGCGATCACTTTATTTTTGCAAGGGTTAACATTTTTAGGATTGAAAACAAAAAAACTTATTTGAATACTATGGAGATCCAGGAATTAAAGCAGCAGTTAAAAAAACAGATCATAGAGTTTCTAAATCTTACTCCGTTAACACCGGATAAGATCGCTGATGACGAACCTTTATTTGGTGAGGGATTAGGATTGGATTCCATCGACTCGTTGGAACTTATCGTATTGCTAAAGCGCGAATATGGGATATTTATCCAGGATCCTAAAGAAGGACGCAAAATATTGATGAATATTAATACAATAGCCGAATACATAATACAAAATAGCCCGAAGTAAACGTTAGGTGTGCCCTGTAAAAGTTCCCTTGAACTTAAAACAAATTTCATGCTGCCTGGCTAAGCTTCCAGTAACCGTGATCTCATTTTCTTTTATGTATTTGATGGTTAATTGGAGTGTGTTATCGATCGTCGGGTTTATTAGTACAGGAAATCTCATCTGTTCTGCTTTTTTTAACCTCACTTTTATGTTGAGGTTGCTTTCCAATACTTCTTTTACCATTTGAAGCATGCATGCACCCGGCAAAACCGGTTGGCCGGGGAAATGCCCAACAAATATTTCATTATTCTTATCGATCTCCAGGGTTGCTGTGATGGCACCATCCTGGTGTTCGGATCCTATGATTTTATAAAGAGCAGTTTTAGACATTCTTTTAAAAGATTAGCAGGCTACGACCAGCATCATTGAATGATAAATATTCATGTAATGATTATAGATCAATATCTTTCGCGGTTCTGTATTTTTTAAACTTCTTTCCATAACCACAGACGGAACTTCCTGTTTTTTGATCACGTTAGCGGCAAGCCATAAAGCAAATGCAGCGGCCGTAGGATACTCTCCGCACAAATGTTTAAAATTAGCTACCGCTACATTGCTAAACAGGGATCCAACCAATTGATCATATATCTTATCATTTACCAGGTCACCGTTCTTACCCGTAATGACCAGGTCGATATCTTCAATTTGTAATGAATGTAGCGCCAGGAACGCCATTATTTTCTGTTCAACTTCTCTGTTGTCTTTTGGCCTGTAAAACGTTTGCAGCCCTTTAAACTCTGCCAGGTTATCTGTTGAGGGTTTGTCAGTCAACAGAAAAAACGCCGCACCCTCACCGCCGATCGTTCCCTTTGCACTGATCTCAAAAAGAGACAGATTTGAAACCGGCCATCTCCTGTACAAACCTAATCGGCTTAAAATGGCAAAACTGGTATCCGTCATTTCATCAATACCGCCAACAAGGATGTTATCGGCTTCATTTTCTTTCAACAGCATCATAGCATCAAATAAAGCGCTTTCAAATGAAATACCCTTATGCACAAAGTTATTGTTGTAATTATGGCATTTGAGCTGTAAAGCGATCTGGGCTGCAACTGTATTATGAGTGGATTGAATAAAAGCAGTAGGGGGGAGCAGCTCTTCATTTAACTCAATCAGCCGGGTTACGAAAGTTATGGTGTCTTCCAGGCAACCGAGAGCCGTGCCCGTAACTATTGCGCCAGGCATATCAATTTTGCCTTCAGTCAAACATTCGCGGGCCGCCGCAACCCCCATCTTAATAATATGGCTCATCCTTCTTATTAATTTGGGATCGATCAACAGGGAGTAATCGGGCTCAATAGCCCTTAAACAGGTTCCCGTTATGTCAGTCACCTCGGGGAACAACTCTTGTTTGCCAAATGTGTTTTGCGCCGAAATACAAGCAGATGATCGAATAAATGTCTTCATTTTATATCCTTGAAAATATTAAGGATGTGCAATTTCCTCCAAAACCAAAGGAGTTGGACATTACGTGATCAATTGTTTGACCAGTTAAGAATTTCTTTTCCGGAGCAAATGAAAAATCACGCATTTGATCTTCAAAACGCAGATTGGGATAAATAATTCCATGCCTGATCGCCAAAACCGAAAATACAGCTTCGATGCCACCACTCGCACCCAAGGTGTGTCCGGTAAACGATTTAGTGGAACTCATTGGCGGATAGGACGGATCGAATAATCGCTTTACCGCTGTGCCCTCTGCGTAATCATTATTTTGTGTACCTGTACCGTGTAAATTAATATAATCAATGTCTGATGGCAGCAGGCCGCTTTTTTCCAAAGCTAATTTCATAGCCAGGTAGGATCCCGTGCCATCGGGCGAAGAAGCAGTTTGATGATACGCGTCATTGCTATTATTATACCCACTCAGTTTACAATACAATTTCTTATTTAATGTTTTTGCGAGCTTTGCTGACACCAGCACAACATATCCGGCACCTTCACCAAGGTTTAAACCCTGCCTGTTTTCATCAAATGGCCTGCAATAATTTCTATCCAGGATCTCTAATGTATTAAAGCCATTCAATGTAAATTTTGTTATAGCGTCTGTTCCACCTGCGACCACAACATCCAGTATGTCGTTCTTAATTAATCGGGCTCCATAACTTATCGCATTGGCAGATGAAGAACATGCTGTATTAATGGTGGTCATAAAATCTTTGATCCCCAACTGGTCCGCTGTGGCCTGAGTAACGCATCCACATTCATGATCAAATACATTTCTCAATTTACCTTTACTGTTATCCTTTAGAAAATCGATAAAAAAATCCTCGCTTTTATCCATGCCTCCAACGGTATTTGCCGATACAAAGCCTGCACGCAAAGTAGAAATATCATCTATTCCGGCATCATCTAAAGCTTCTGTTGCAGCCATCAAACTTAAGAGTGTTGTTCTGCTTGTGTCTGCAAATACGCCAGTCATTTCCGCAAGTTCTGCATTGCTAAGCTTTACTTCAGCAACAGGGACCTTGTTGCGATGTATTGTGTCCAAGAAAGTAATTTCGGCCATGCCAGCGCACTCTTTCTCAAAAGATGCAAGACATTCCGCAACATTGTTACCTATCGCTGTGATAGCTCCAACGCCGGCAATATAAACTTCCTGGTCTTTCATTGAATGATTTTTCTTGTCATCAAATATTTTATTCATCTGCTCTTTTGTAAACGGGATCGCTTTAATATCATTCAACTTTTCAACCAAAAATAAAACTGCTTTATATTCATCCTCCAATAATTCGATCCAGCCACAAATACAAGCCTGCAAAATATTATTGTCCAACAGGCTGCTTACATAATTTTCTATGAAGTCCGCATTAAAAGTATCAAATACAAAAAATGCGCCTTCACCTTTAAAATTATTCCGGATACATATCTCACCAGATACAATATTCGGCAGGGTATATACAAACAATGAAGACCTTGGAATATCGGCCACGCTTGCCATATATTTCTGGTCGGTATCAAGGCTGGAGTTGGCATTGGACAGGATCAGTCCGATAGTTTCCGGTGGATAGTTTTCTTTTTTAAAACCGCCTTTCAATAATATTTCAGAAGCGAGCCACCCGAGTTTACTTAAGTTATCCATTTTATAAAACCGCGAATAATCTATCTTAAAGTGTTCATAAACGGAAAGAAGAAATTCGGCCACATCAGCGTTTGTATTTTCAAACAACAGGTCCCCGTTCTTGTATACGGTATTGTTGCTTATACAACAACTGGATGTGATATATTTTTCAGTGCTCAACTTTTTAAATTTCTTATTGTTTACTAAAGAGAACGGCAGCATTACAACCACCAAATCCCGAAGCAGTTTTCAGGCAATTTTTAAATTTACCGGTCAATAGATCAGTGCAAATATTTATTGGATCAGGTGTACCTGTTTTTTGAAATCCGGCGGTCGGAATAATCATGTTTTCTTTTAATGACTGAATGGATATGATCGATTCGATTAAACCTGCTGCACCTAAAGTGTGTCCATAGTAACCCTTCAGGCTATTTACCGGTATGGTTTGTAGGTTAGCTAAAGTTAATGCTTTGGCTTCCATTTCATCATTATAAAGCGTCGCTGTACCATGTGCAGATATGAAATCAACGTCGCAGGGCAAAACATGCGCATCATCAAGCGTCTTGGTGATCGCATAATTAAGTTCTTCCCCTGTACGCGACGGTGCTGAAATATGATTGGCATCATTACTAACGGCCCCACCCATAACTTTTATGTCCGTCGAATCGTTTTGCCTGGAAGAAAGGACAATTGTGGCAGCACCTTCACCCAGGGTTATCCCGTCCCTGTTTACATCAAAAGGCCGACATGCACGGGGACTAACGGCCTGGAACGACTGAAAGCCCGACAAAACAAATTTCGAGATAGCATCGGCACCCGCGATCACTACATTTGAATATCGCCCGGCTTGAATAAGCCGCATGCCGGTTATTATAGCCATTACGCCCGAAATACAGGCATTGGAAATTACGAGGGGTTGATTGATGAAACCGAAATAAGCAGCGACGAGTTTTGCAGAAGTGTGTAAGGCAATTCGTTTTTGTAATGCCGGGCTATTTTTTTCTGTTTCGAGCAAGCTTATATTTCCCTTGGTTGAAGAAATGATCAGCAGAGTACGCTCATCCCCGGTATCAATGCTGCTACTTTTTAAAGCATCCTTGATGGAAGCGATCAGCAATTGTTCAAACTTTGTATATTCATCAATGCTGTCGTCTTTAAGATCATTTTTGTCAGCAAACAGTGATGCGTAAAATGGTTCGTCTGCCAGTGCTGTATCATGGCACTCCCTGATGCCTGAAACGCCTTCTTTAAGCCGGGCAAAATTTTCGAAGGTGGTTGAACCAAGAGGGGATAAAATATTATCCGACACAATAAAAACATCCGGTACTGCTTTTTTGACGAAAATATTCATTTCACATTGTGCAATTATCTTAGCATTACAAGTTACTGTGCCAGAGATCACCGTCATATCAAAAAGCTGTTCTTCTATCTTTACCTCGGTTACTAATTCGTCATTTATTTTTGGAAGATCAAATACCACAAAATTTTTAACAGCCGCAATATAGCCCCCGGCAATGGGTTTGTTTTCCATCATCGCCACGTATCCTGCGCCCGCAGCCGCAGTTTGAGCGATGTTTTCCATTAAACCGGCCTCAGTGAACTCACCGTTTACAATCAGGATATTTTCATCAGTGACTTGAAAAGTTGTTTGGGTACAATGTTCATCACAACGAAGTAACCTATCCACCAATACAAATGGGGGCCTGTGTGGTATCAACGACAAAATATCTTTCTGAAGCATCTTATTAGTAAAATTTAATGCCATCGTTGTTGATGCAGATCCGTTATAACATTAGGAATACAATCCACCGTTGACAGATAAAACCTGTCCTGTAATATAAGCTGCCTCAACCGAAGCTAGAAAGCCCACAGCATGAGCAACTTCTTCGGCTGTACCAAATCTATTAACAGGAATAAGTTTTTTATATTCCTTTTCATCTAGTTCTGCGGTCATATCAGTTTTGATAAAACCCGGTGCAATCGCATTCACCGTGATCCCACTGCGGCCAACTTCCTGTGCAAGCGCCTTTGTGGCTCCAATAACTCCCGCTTTCGCTGCTGAGTAATTTGTTTGGCCTGGCAAACCTTTTAATCCCGAAAGTGAAACGATATTAATGATCCTTCCGAACCTGCTCTGCAACATGTTGTCGATCACTAAACGGGTAACAAAGAAAAATCCATGCAGGCTGGTATTTAATACGCTGTCCCATTGGTCATCTTTCATGAAGGTCATTAGCACATCTTCCCGGATGCCCGCATTGTTGACCAGGACCTCAATTTTTTTTTCGGGGTTATTTGTTATCCAGGCTCCCAGCTTTGAGCGCACTTCATCTCTTTCGGCAACATCAAATTGTAGCAACTCAGCATCAACAGCCTTCTCCCGTATCAATGAAAGTGTTTGACTGGCTTCCGTTTCGTTGGATTTGTAATTGATGAGAATATTATATCCCATATCTGCCAGCTTGAGACAAACAGCTTTTCCTATTCCTCTTGATCCGCCTGTAACTAATGCAAACTTCATTATTGAACGCGATTTTCGATGAATTAAATGATAAACTTTGACAGGCTCTATTCAAAGGCGGAGCAGGGATTCGAACTTTCAATATATTTTTTTATTTCCTGCAACTCTTTGTATTTAGGTTTGTCTTCAATGAATTTTGGAAATATCTCTCGTAGGGTTCTATAAACTTTTGAAGTTTCGGTCGATAATCTTGACATACCTTCCAGGTAATCGATCGCCTGTAATACTGTCATCATCTGGATACTTAAAACTTCAAATGAATTATCAATAACTTTTTTTGTCATCAGGGCTGCATTACAGCCCATACTCACAATGTCCTGGTTGTCGTTGTTGTTGGGAATACTGTGAATATACATAGGGAATGAAAGCGTTTGATTCTCCGCTACCGTCGAAGTTGCAGTGAACTGCATTCCCTGCATCCCAAAATTGAGTCCTAATACACCCAGGTTGACAAACGGGGGAAATTTTTGATTGAGTTTGTCATTTAGCAGGTAATTCAACTGTCTTTCAGAAAGCATTGACAATTTAGTGATCGCGATTTTTAGTTTGTCCATTTCAAGCGCCACATAATCTCCATGAAAATTACCACCATGGAAAATATTTTCATTTTCATGATCGATCACGGGGTTGTCGTTTACTGAATTGAGTTCATTCACCAAAACTTCCTCTGCATGGCAAATGGTATCATAAACAGGTCCCAATACTTGCGTAACACAACGTAGCGAATAATATTCTTGTACTTTATCTTCAAATATTTCCTGCTTAAGATTTTCTGAGTTATACAAATTATCAGCACGATTGCGGGTCATTTTGCTGTCTTTAAGAATATCCCGGAGCAAAGCTGCGATCTTATTTTGCCCTTGATGGTGTTTGACAATGTTCAATTCCAAAGAATAATGATCATCAAACGCTTCAACAATTTCATTGATCATTGCAGATAACATTACCGACCATTCTAGTAATTTTTTTGCCTGGATAATATTTACTATTCCGATCCCGGTCATTGCTGAAGTACCATTCAACACGGCCAATGCTTCCCTTATATGGATAGAAAGAGGTTTTATTTCCAGTTTATTAAAAATATCAATGGTAGGATGCAAAGCACCTTCATAGATCACTTCTCCCTCACCAATTAATGCCAGGCCCAGGTGCGCCAATTGCACAAGGTCACCACTAGCTCCCACGCCACCATGCTCATAAATGCAGGGAGTAATATCTTTATTTATCAATGTCGTAAGCAGTTTCACCAGGTCGGTATGTACACCCGAATAGGCCAGCATCAAGCTATTTAAACGCGCTACCATCAATGCTTTCACCAGCATCGGGGGCATTAGGTTCCCTCCACCGGAACTATGGCTCCTGATCAGGTTATACTGTAATTGCAAAAAATTCCCTTCAGATATCCTATATTGGGCCATTGGTCCGAAGCCTGTATTGATACCATAGATAAGCTTATTAGCCGAGAACTTTTTTAGAAATTGGAAATTCGTATCCACCTTTTCAACAGCAGTAGTATCCAGTTCTATCTCAATTTTCTTAAAGAGGATGTCTGACAGATCATTTAAAGAAAGCAGTTTTCCGCCAACGTATATCATTTGCACTATTAATTTTATTATTACAACCAATTATCCGGCCAAAAAAAAGGGTCAGGTTTCAAAATTAAGCCTTTAAGGATAGATTACAATCGAGGTATTGATGAAATTAGGGAAGCCCATGATGGCCATTAATGAAATAAGCCAATCGAATTCAGGTGCTACGCCCGTGGTCAACTTCGACGGTCGATAAACTTTATTGTTTTTCGCCCGATTTCAGTTGTCTGCATTTTTTGAATTTCTTCAGCGGTTGTATATTGTATGTGCGGAGTGACCCTTAACCTTGCCTGTAGATTCGCCCTGATCTTTCTGTCACAGGCTTCTGTGTGATTTGCGGGCAATATATGGATCAATACCTCATCTGTTCCGATCTCGTTGGAATAAACTTCTGCAACAAAATCAAGTATTTCTTCCATTTCGTTCAGTAGATCAAACAGGGCAGGGGGGAACAAGGTTGTTCCTTTATATTTTATCATCTGTTTTTTACGACCTACGACTGGGGATAATCTTATACTGTTACGACCACAACCACATGGCTCATCAAAATACAAACAGATATCCCCGGTCTTATACCGAAGCAGGGGCATTCCTTCCACACCCAATGTGGTGATGGTAACTTCGCCGGGCATACCTGCGGCAACAGGCTGATCATTTTCATCCAACAATTCCGTGATGATCAGTTCGGGTTGCATGTGACCGCCCCTACATTCACGGCATTCAGTAAATGCTGTTTGCATTTCTGTTGAAGCATAAGTTGAATATAATTTTATGTTCCATTGATCGGTGATTTTTTTACCCAGTACACTTGGCGAAAAATCGATATTCCGGATATTCTCTCCGATGCAAATAGCTTTTTTCACAGATGTTTTATTAATATCAATTTGGTGTTCGGCAGCATACCCGATAAGTTTGATTATGAAAGAAGGCACAGCAACAATTGCCGTTGGTTTAAGTCGTAAGATAGTTTCCCATTGCAATGAAGGGACACCCGGACCTAAACGTATGATACCTGCACCCATTTTCCGGATACCGGAATAATAGGCCATTCCCGCCATGAACTGTCGATCCATGGTAAGCATAAGCTGGTATATATCATCGGGAGATCCTTGCGCAGAAATAAAAGATAAATATTCATTATAGGCTAACCTGTCCAGATCGTTTTCAGTAAGGGCTACTGTTACCGGGCTTCCCAGCGTGCCTGATGTAGAACTGTATTCGATGATCTTATCGCGTGCTACACATAAAAAATCATCATTGAGTTGTTGCAGGTGTTCTTTGCTGGTAGCCGGAATTTTTTTGAGGTCATTCAAAGTCTTTATGTCGGCAGCCCCGATATTATTGGTAGCAAATAATTCTTTATAAAATGGAGAATGCTGGCTGAGGTATTTAATTAACTCCTGCAGTTTTTTTTCCTGCATGGTCTTTATCGCATCTTTTGACTGGTATGCTGCTTCGGGAAAATGAGTCATCCGTTTTCAATTATTACGATGGCTGATGCCATTGTTTTAAGATGTGAAAGAGAAACAAATATTTTGCCAGGTTTCATTTCAGCGATAGTGGCTGCCGTTTTACCAAGAAAAGATATTTCCGGCTTTCCTTCTTCATTATTATTTATTTCAATTTCATTAAAATTAGTACCGTTTTTCCATCCGGTACCCATCGCTTTAAAAAAGGCTTCTTTTACCGCAAAGCGAGCCGCATAATGTTCGTACTTATTCGTTTTTTTTTCGCAATAGGCAATTTCTTTTTTTGAAAATACCAATTCCCTGAAACCCTTCTTCCTGCTGATCTTAGTGGCCACCCGATCAACTTCTATCAGATCAATGCCAATTCCTGTAATCATGTTTATTTAGTTTTCCGGAAGTGCTGTCGGGGCTAGACAACAGCAATCACAATGTTTTATTGATCTCCACCGCCGATTCCAGCGCCAACTCCATCATCGTCGCTAAAGAACGCTCCCGCTGATCTGCCGAAATACTTTCATGTGTTGGTATGATATCAGATATGGTAAGAATGGTTGCCGCCATTTTATTCAGCAATTTTGCATTAGCAAAAAGGGAAAAGGATTCCATTTCCACGGCGTTGCAATTATTATTGGCAGCAATGGTAGGAGTTCCGGGGTCAACGCGATAAAATATATCGCTTGAATGGATATTGCCGGCGATCACAGGCGCTTTTAATGAACCTTCGGCCAATCTTTTTGCTGCGGTTTTATTGATCAGGTCATAGGCAATTCCCTGGTGCGCCATATTATCTTCATCGAAGTTGCAGGCGAATTTTGCGTAAGTGGATTCGCTGTAAGCTTTATCTACGTTAATGATATCATACAATTTTAATGCAGGTGTATATGCACCCGCTGTGCCGATACGGATGATGCATTTAACATCATATTCTTTATACAATTCATAAGAATAAATTCCAATAGAAGGGCAACCCATACCACTTGCGCCGATGGTCAATCTTGTTCCACGGTAAATGCCGGTATAAAAGAAAACATTCCGTGTGCTGCTCACCAACTGGGCTGCTTCGAGAAAGTTATCTGCGATATGCTTCGCCCGCAAAGGATCACCGGGCATTAATATAATGGGAGCGATCTCGCCTGCTTTGGCGCTGATGTGAAGACTCATAGTCAAGTTTTAGGTCATGAAGATATAAAATAAGGAATAAGGAATGAAAAATAAGTAATAAGAAAGTTGAATAGGCAATCCATACCTAATTGGTTTATTTTTACAACCAATAATCTTAATAAATGAACGAGATCATTATCCAGGCAGTAGGTTACCTGTCTTCAGTATTGCTGGCGATATCCTTGCTGGTCAACAACGATCTTAAGTTCAGGTGGCTCAATATCGCGGGCTGTATATTCTTTATTGTTTATGGTGTGATGATAGGTGCTTTCCCGATCATCCTAACCAACGGCATTTTATTTCTCATCAATCTTTTTTATTTGATAAAGATCTATCGTACCCACGAAGATTTCGATCTGATAGAGTTTAAAGGAGGAGAGAAGCTGGTGCATAAGTTCCTGTCGTTTTACCGCGACGACATTGGAGTTTATTTCCCCGCTTATGTGCACGAGGAAGAAGGCGAGCGACTGAGCTTTGTTGTATTGAGGGACCTTGTCATCGCTAATATATTTGTGGCCACACTGAAGGACGACGGTGTTGCGTTCGTGCAGCTTAATTATACCGTTGCAAAATATCGCGACTATAAAGTGGGCCGGTTCATTTTCAATAAAGAAAACAAATTCTTATTATCGAAGGGAGTTAAGAAGTTGGTATACACACTACCATTTAATAAGCAACATGAAACATTCCTTAAAAAAATGGGGTTTAAGAAAGAACAGTTCGAAGAAGGAAATTATTATGTAAAATATTTGGGATAAATTTTCACCCGGATAAACCTGGCTGATTATGGAAAATGACGTGCTTTCGCGGCTGACGATGAATGAGGGAACAAGAACCCTGGCAAAAAGGCTTTTCGGGATCGCATTGATACTGCTGATCCTGGATGGTATCTATTGCGCCGCAAATCTTATTGAGTGGTATTTGATCCTGGGTAAAGCATGGTCAACGCATGTGACTTCCCAATTTTACTTCTTTAATTATATTCTGAGACCCATCTTAATATTGATCCAGATAGTAATTTCCCTGATCGCTTATATAATGAATTACAAAGCTTATGGATCGATAAATACTGCGTTTAAAAATCAAGAACCCATATTAGTTAACAAAGGCTTCAAAAATATCTTCACTGTATTTCTGTTAACCGCAATTTCTTTTATAATCGAGATATCGAGCACGGTCTACCAGATAATTCTGATAAAAGGATCAAAGGGTTAGATTTTTACCTGTTGGATTCAGTCAGCCAGTGAAACTGCCTTTCTCCCAGCTGAAAATGCCTTGTGCTTCTTTTTAGTTCGATATATAAAGAATCATGCTGTTGCACGCCCCATAGGCGAATTGTATTACTGTCGGGCAATTGATAATGCATTCTCAGAACATTAATTGTGTCGCCCGGCGATTTTGTGAAGACCAGCAATTGCTTTACAGTATCAACACTATACCTGAATTTGGATCTGCCATACATATGCCTGTAGGTGGTATCCTTGGTTTTGATACTTCCTGAGCCGCCTTTTTCAAATATGATATCCTGCCAGCGCAGTGTATCTGATACAAGATTGAGCACTGTATCTCTATTGACAACATAAACCGGCACATCATAAACTCCTGATCTTATGGGTTTGATCTCCTTTGCGCCGTAAAATTCAGCGGAGCGGTCAAGAGTATCATAAAAAATGCACCCAACAAAGCATATTACGAATCCGATCTTGAGGATCATTCTTGTAATACGCATCCACTTTTTTGGATAATCGTAGTGATAGAGATAACAGGTTTCGGCAGGCTTGTTTAAAACAAGAAAGCACGCAATGCGTTTGTATTCATTGGCCAATAAGAAGAGGCATAGCAATACCAATTGCATGGAAAATAACTTCACCGGTATATCATAGCACAGATTCAAGGCCATTACATTCACGAACACCGCCGTTCCCATCATGATACCAAGCGTTGTCGTGCGACGATACAACAAAAGCAATCCTACCACCGTTTCCATCACCCCGGAAAAAACCTGGTAAGGCGTTGAATAACCGATGAACATCCATGAAAGACGCATCGGTAAAAGATCGCCCAGGGGAGTAGCCATCATGCTTTCGGTTGGAAAAGACATTTGTGTTGCAAACAGTTTTATAATGCCATAGTATAATGCTGTTAGTGAGATATAATATCGGGTGAATAAGCAAAGCAAGTAATTAAGATGGCGATAAGCGCTTCGCTTTCGGTCGGCGATCGACCAGATCACGCAACCTATTGCCGACAAGCTAAGAAACATCCACAACTGCGCCCATCCATAAGAGGTATCGCCACTGCCGTTAAGCGGCACCAGTACTTTGCGCACGTGAAAAATATACGAGTTCGATATTCCCACGGCCCAGTCCATCGCCTCATTATAATAACCCGTGAAAAAAGTGGTGACCTTATTAACGCCGGGAACCAGGTCTAGCCATGTCCATGGTGCCAATATGAAAAAGAAGAAAATAAAAAAAAAGCGAAAGAGGATCTTGCGCCACAATGGCCACGGATGTTGTTCGGGAAGAGCTGTGCTGGTCACGACTAAAGGTTTAAGGGTTTAATGGTTTGGTTTAGAGAGTTTAGAAGGTTTAGGCGTTTAGACTTCAAACTAAACCACCTAAACATCCTCAACCTTCTAAACCAGCTTTCTTCACTTGCACGATCACCAATTTCGAAACAGGCGTATTGCTTTTATCTGCAGTATTGCCGATCGGAACCAATACATTAGTCTCAGGAAAATAAGTGGCGGTACAGTTTTCCGGAATAGGGAAGGGCACAACGATGAATTGCCTGGCTACCCGCTCAATGCCGGCATCAAAATTAAAAATATCGACGATATCTTTTGCAGAAAGCTCGAGGCGTTGCATATCCTTCTCATTCATAAATATCACACGCCTTTCATTTAGCACCCCACGATAGCGGTCATTGAGTCCGTAGATCGTTGTATTGAATTGATCATGACTACGAATGGTCATCATCATTAGCTCGTTTTCATTCAATTTCTGTTTACTCGCTGAAGCGATATTAAAAGCCGCCCTGCCACTGAAGGTATTGAAGCAGCCATCCCTGTTGGCATTGGGAAGATAAAATCCTCCAGGATGCCTTACCCTTTCGTTGTATTGCTCAAAACCCCTGATCACCTTTTCAATATCAGTTCTGATATTGTCGTAATGCTGTTCGTATTGACCCCAGGGTACAACGGAACGATTACCAAGCGTTGCTTTGGCGAGGCGGCATACGATGATAGGCTCGCTCAACAGGTCTGCTGATACCGGGTTTAAATTTCCTTTTGATAACTGTACCACACCCATCGAATTCTCACAACTTACGAACTGTACCTCCCCATTGATCTCATCTTTATCGCTGCGAGCCAGGCAGGGTAGTATCAATGCTTCCTTACCGTGAACGAGATGACTACGATTGAGCTTTGTGGAAACATGTACCGTCAATGCGCAATTGCGCAAAGCTTCGGCAGTGTAATTGGTGTCGGGTGTGGCGGATAAAAAATTTCCTCCCAAAGCAAAAAATACTTTTGCCTTGCCGTTGTACATAGCATGAATGGCATCCACTGTATCAAAGCCATGTTGCCTTGGCGGTTCAAAATGGTATACCGATGCTAACTGATCCAAAAAGGATTCAGAAGGTTTTTCATAAATGCCCATCGTTCTGTCGCCTTGCACATTGCTATGTCCGCGAACAGGGCAAGTGCCGGCGCCTGGTTTACCAATGCTTCCTTTGAGCAATAATAAATTGACGATCTCCTTGATGGTATCCACCGCGTTTTTATGTTGCGTCAATCCCATTGCCCAACAGGCGATGATCTTTTTCTTGTCTTTGATCATCATCGCGGTTTCACGTATCTGCTTCATTGGAATACCGCAGGCATCCGAAAGCATTTCCAACCTTAGATTCTTCAGGTGTGCCGCAAACGCCTCGAAGTTTTCGGTATGCTCTTGTATAAATGCATTGTCGAATATGGTACCTGGAAATTTTTTCTCCTCTTGCAGTAACAGCAACTCTATCGCCTGGAGCAGCGCCATGTCGCCGTTTATTTTTATAGGGAGATGGAGGTCAGCCAATTTCGAATGCATGCCCAATATTCCCCGAATGGTCTGTGGATTGTTGAAGCCCATCAAACCCGCTTCAGGTAATGGATTGATCGCAATGATAATGGCGCCATTGTCTTTTGCTTTTTGCAAAGCGGTAAGCATACGGGGATGATTGGTGCCGGGGTTTTGTCCGAGAATGATAATTACCTCGGCCTCATAAAAATCTTCCAGCTTCACAGAACCTTTGCCGATCCCCAATGATTCTGTCAATGCAACGCCACTTGATTCGTGACACATGTTGGAGCAATCGGGTAAATTATTGGTGCCGTATTCTCTTACAAATAACTGGTATAAAAATGCGGCTTCGTTGCTGGTGCGGCCGGATGTATAAAATATTGCTTCGTCCGGCGAAGACAATCCATTAAGATGGGTTGCGATCTTATTGAACGCATCATCCCAGCTGATGGGCTGATAATTCGTTGCGCCTTGCGGCAGGTACATTGGTTGCGCAATGCGGCCTTTCTTTCCGATCTCATAGTCGGTCAAACATGAAAGTGAATGAATGTCATGCTGCGCAAAAAAATCTGGTAATAGTTTTTTGGTGGTGGCTTCTTCGGCGATCGCTTTTAATCCGTTCTCGCAGTACTCGGCTATACGGGATCGGTCATCGTCAGGATCGGGCCATGCACAACCCGGACAATCGAAGCCATCTTTTTGGTTGAGTTTTAATGAAGCTTTTAATGCTCGGCCGAGGCCCATTTCAGCCAACATGTGTTTTACGCCGACGGCAACAGCCGGGATCCCGGCAGCTTTTACCTGGAGGGTTGCCAGTTTCAGCTTGTGTAACCCGGTAGGGTTTTGCGCATTCGTATCATTAGCGGTGTCGCTCATGGGTTACATATAGCTGAAGGGTTCTCGTAATTGTCGGATTGATCTTCCAGCACTTCACCATCGATGCATTTAAAATCTTTTTCAAACAAGAGAAATAATTTTCGTCCATTATCAAGCAATTGATCCTGTTGAAAACCTACAGCATCAGTATTTACAAATGCTTCGGCGATCGATACCGGTATATGCATCGTGATCTTGTTGTCAGAAAGATCGGCGCAAATTTCTTCAACAGTTTCATTGCAGCGCATGGCATAAACAAATACCGCATTGCCGAAATCGGTTTTGCCTTCGATATATTTTTCGTTGGCAAATTTTTCCACTTCAGTGCGTGTGAGCCGCAGGCGGACGGAGTTATCTTTGATTCGGATCTTCATATACCTAAATTACTATTCTTTGTGCACCTGAATAAATATTGAAACGTTGATCGCGGAGAAAACCGATCAGCGTCATATCGAATGCTGCAGCGGTCTCTACGGCAAGGCTGGAAGGGGCGCCAATAGCGGTTATCATTTTTATCCCCGCCATTGCTGCTTTTTGCACCAATTCAAAACTGATGCGGCCGCTGAGCAATAAAATATGTTCATGGAGTGGTAGCATGCCGGCAAGCAGTGCAGCTCCGATAAGTTTATCCAATGCATTATGTCTTCCTACATCTTCCCTGAGCAGGATCAATTTACCCGTACCATCAAACAAGGCCGAGGCATGCAAGCCGCCTGTGCGTTCGAAAATATCCTGGCCATAGCGCAGTTTTTCCGGTAATGATCGTATCAAAGCTGCCGGGTATTGGGCGTCATTTGCAGTTTCGGAAAGTTTGCAAACGGTCTTTATGGCTTCAATTGAAGTTTTGCCACATACGCCGCAACTGGATGTTGTATAAAAATGGCGCTCTAGTTTTTTTATGTCGATATCAATGCCTGCCTTTATTGAAACCGTGATGATGTTGTTGTTGGCGCCGCCTGATCCAGGTTTCATTTCGATCTCGTCTTTTGATGCGATGATACCCTCTGTGAACAAGAATCCAGTGGCCAATTCGAGGTCATTGCCCGGAGTACGCATGGTAACGGAGATGGTTTTTTGTGCAACAAGACCGTCGGCATTGTGTTCAAGCCTTATTTCCAACGGTTCTTCTGAAGCCAACACATCATCGGCAATGGTACTGATAGCGGCATTGACTTTTGTTACGGGCAATTGTATTGTTGAACCGGAAGGCATGATATAAATCTACGAAGAATTTCAACTCTGATTTTTTTATTGCATGTTGAGATCAGATATTCTAAATTACGTCATAATGGGGCGAACATCCCGGACGCTAAGTCAATAATAACGGACCTTATATGCATCGGCAAATTCTTACGATCGGACTTCTTTTGATGGCTTTTTCTACCTTTTCCCAAACGGTTGAACTGGATATTCACGCCAATAAACTTGCTCACTTTCTAAAGAATGAAAGAAATTCCGGAGGGGAAAGACTTGAACGTAATAGCACCTATATTTCGGGCGAGGCAACGGCTCAGCCGATGGAATTCAGACATAAAGGAGATATTTTACCTGATCAGGTCAACTATTACTTTTACTTTAAGAAGGATTCAACCATTGATTATATCCTTTATGAATGGGATAGTAATAAATTCCTGGGGTTTGGAGAGAAACCCAAAAAGACTCAGAAGCAAATAAGTGCCTTCATTGATAAATATAAAGAGTTATACAACCAGGTTTTCAAGATCTATGGGCAGGGTAAAAGCGAAGGAGATTTCAATGATCTATCAAAGATCGAGACTGGAGAGCTTAGAAAAACAGATACCTGGAACCCCAATGATAGTACCGAGATCGAACTGCAAACCTTTTTGAGGAGTAAATATGAGGTCAGGGGTGCTGCAATATATGATCGATGGTATATGATAAGGCTTTATGTTCGGAATGTTGCGAAAGCGGGGCCAGCAATGCCATTGCCCGGTGAAAAAAAGTTTAAACAACTTGATTCCACCTTCAACACATTTTTATCTGATCTGCGAAGCAAGAATATGACTAAGGCCAGATCCAACTTCTCAACGATGGTAATAAACAATATCACTGAAAAGCAACTGGAACAATTGAGTCAAATAATAAAATTAGACCAGGAAATAGTTGTCTATTTTGCTGGAGTTTATGCAGGTTTGGACGGAACAAAATTTTTGATGTTAAAGTATAAATACGGGTCAAACACACCCGAACCTCCAGCCGAATGGATTAAAGTCCTGTTTGATGAAAAAAACAAAATTGCGGGAATTCAGCCATTCAAGGAATCCAAATAATCTTCGGGGCTATCAACACTTTTAATGGTCTTCAATTCGGAAGGAACAATTTTGCCTGCGTTTGATATTTTTAAAATGCGTTGCAATGAATATTGCTGGCGATCAAAATTTTCAAACAATAGTTTTCCGATCTTATTTTCATAAACAGCAAGCAACGGCTCATAAAAGCCAGTTGTTTCATTGAAGAAACTAACGGCGGCATCATTTTCATTTCTACTGTTTATCAATTGAAACATATCTTCCTTCGTGATGAAAGGATAGTCACAACCAATGATAAGAAAAGATTCGCCGGGATATTTATTGAACGCTGTTAGCAATGCTGCCATTGGCCCAATGTTGTAGAACTTTTCATCATCAACGATGTAGTTATAGCCCGACTCTATATCATTTGCCTGTGTGGCATTACATGAGATCAGCACTTTTTTACATAGCGCCTCCATCACCCGGTAAAGAAAATATCGTTGCTCAACGCCATGCCAGTCTATACGGCTCTTATCCCTGCCCATCCTGGAACTGAGTCCACCGCAAACGATCAAGCCCGTAAGTTCTTCCATAATAATGAGTTGCCACCAAATTTAACTTAATATCCGGGCATAAATTATTGCCAATAGAAAATATACTACATGAGATTAACAGCGGAAACTACATGGCATGGAGATACCAGGGAGTATATTTACACTGTTAAGTTATCCAAATCCAATTTACCTCTGTAACCCAACGACCACCTGTATCCCTTGAAAACCATTCTTATGAAAAGCCTTCGTCCTAACGGAGGTTTTTTTCTTTTATAGGGTGAGAAGAAAAGTTAATGTTCGACAATTTTCTACAGGAGAACAATGTGAAAGATGACAGTTCGCAAAATTTATCGGATCTATATTTGTACTGTTAAAATTTTCCAAAAGACCATTACCTCTGAAACCCAACTATTAATCACCTCCGAAACATTTCTATGAAACACCTTCGCTCTACGAAGGTTTTTTTATTTGCGCATGCCTGAGTTCAATTATAGCAAACTGACTACAAAATTCAAGCACTGCGTACTACATGATCAGACATCCACTAAAAATAAATTTGCATACTGGTTATCCAGCAATCTGAAGCCCGATTTAGTCCGGCCTATGTAAAAACCACATGAAAAAACCTTCGTACCCTATCGAAGGTTTTTTATTTACAGTTCCTACCTTCGCTTATGGCCATTTCAACTGCAACAACTGCCGACATTCCTTCATTGGTATCATTGATCAACAGCGCTTATCGTGGAGATGCATCCCGCCGGGGTTGGACAACCGAAGCGGATCTGTTGGTGGGCGAACTGCGAACTGATATTCCCACATTAACCGAGGTGATGGAGAAACCTGGTGCGGTTATCTTAAAACACGAGGATGGGGAGGGAAGGATCACCGGTTGCGTATTTCTTCATAAACTAGAGCGTGGGTTGTACCTCGGTATGTTAAGTGTGTCGCCTGAATTACAAGCTGCTGGTATTGGAAAAAAACTGTTGGCCGCCGCAATCGATCATGCAAAAGCAAATGATTGTCCGCTGATCTATATGAGTGTGATATCACTTCGTCACGAATTGATCGCATGGTACGAACGGCATGGCTATAAGCTAACAGGGGAAACGGAGCCTTTTCCCGCTGATATTAGTTTTGGTGTGCCCACGCAACCCTTAGAGTTTGTGTTAATGGAGAAAACAATACAGGTTTAGAGGGTTTAGGAGGTTTAGAAAGTTTAGCCTGGATCACCCTAAACTTTCTAAACCTTCTAAACTCCCTAAAAAACCGCGTTATAGTATTTAATTATAAATTATGTATTTTTATAAAAAAGTACAATATGAAGATTTTTGTCATCGGCTTACCCTACGATCTGGATGATGCTGAACTGGAAGAGATATTTGAAAAATTTGGCACCGTTGCTTCTGCGAAAGTTGCCATTGACCGGGAAACCGGAAAGAGCCGCGGCTTCGGTTTTGTAGAGATGCCGAACAGTGTTGAGGCTAAAGATGCTATTGAGAATCTGAATGATATTTCCCTTGGCAAAAAGCCATTGGTTGTTAAAGAAGCCGAAGAGCGCAGCAGCGGCTCGGGCGGCAACAAAGGAGGTGGAGGTGGATACAACAAGCCTCCGGGATTTAACAGGGACCGCAACCGTTATTAATTTAAACCTTACCAAACAAAGCGACGCCTTAGTGGGGCGTAGCCTAAGCCCATTTCCCAGACATATTTGGCGAATAATAATTTCCCGTGATCAGCTTCTACAACGCCGCTTGATACATGGGTAAGGCGTATCTAGCTCATGCACATTTTATCCCCACCAGCTTGATTTTCAGCCTTTGGCTACGGGTAAAACTATCCCCAAACTTCTCGAATTGTCCTTTTAGGCCGCCAGTGTTATGTTAATATTAACTTTTCCACAAGCGCCTTTTTATTGGCACGTTTTTTTATATTGTATATTAAAACTCATCATTTTATGACGAAGAAAAAAGATGCTGCCAAAAAGAAGTTAGTGAAACTTTCACCGACCTTGTACGCCGACAAGGAGACCTATGACAAAGTTCACCGCCATTTAACTGATATCAACGATACCATTTCGGAAGAAGATATCAAAAATGTTAGCACTGATATCGTTGTGAAAAAGATAAATGAAGCTACCAGGCATGATGACGCTGCAAAAAAAAACGGCAATAATAATGGGTTAAGACCACTCGCCGATCTTTCGGAAGAAGACGAAGAAAAAATGTATGAAGAGGGAGAGAAGATCACAAGCCCATGGAATATTTTGAGTGAGTGATCCGGTCTATATAGCCTTATATAATTTCGAAGATCCATTTTCAGTTTAAAGAAAATGGATCTTTTGTTTTATCTACTTAGTAGTTTTGGTTTGCATCAGACTGGTTATGTAGGCAACCACTTTCTGCCACTCGTTTCTCCACTTGTCGCTCACAAAACTCATCTGTGCATCTGATACGCGGACAGATCTTCTTTCACTATCCCAGGAAAGCCCCATGCTAATGCCTCCACGATCGTACACACCTGTTTCCTGCTTCGATTCTATCTGGTCAAATTTATTAGATAGAAAGACACCGTACAATGCGTCCATTTCTGTGGCCGATAACGTGAATCGCTTGATGGTCTTCTTGCCGCCATCATTCTTTACAAAGAGGCAACTGTCCTTACCAAGCGTGAGATCCTCACTATAGTACAACATACCGCCATCATAGTGATAAGTGAATTGCAGATCGCCGGGCCTTGAAGCAGGAAGAGTTCTGGTTTGGGCACCCAAACTGCAACCTGTACCAAGTAGCATTGCAATAATGAAAATATTTTTCATCCTGGTAAATTATATCATTCAGATGCGTGCCTGCAGTTGTCTCCATAAATAAAGATGTGAAAGAAAATAGAAATAAAAAATAAGGAACAAAAAATAAGGAATAAGAAAGTAGTGCAGCTCAAGTTGGCGGAGTCCCCTTACTTCTTTATTCCTTATTTCTAATTTATTATTTCTTATTAATGTAGCAAGACAGTAGTTCCTTGCCGATGATGCACATTTCCGTCAACATCGATGGCATCGATCATCCAAACCACGGTTTGAATTTCTTGAGGAATATTATTGATCCTTCCATTCCATCCCGGCGTATCACTTGCCATTTGGAACAATAGCTTGCCCCAACGATCGTAGATGCGGAAAGAATTCACTTTTGCGATTCCCATGCACAAAGGACGCAGGTAGTTGTTTACGCCTCCCGGCACGAATACCGTTGGCACATAGATCTCGATCTTTTTATGCACCTTAACATATTGCGTATCGGTGGTGATACAACCGCTTGCTGTCTTTAATTGAATGCTGTACAATTGAGGATATTGCCCCGTGAATTTAGGAGTATAACTTTTTCTATTATCCAGGTTCGTTGGCGGGTTCCATAAGGCTGCGGTACCAATGCTTCTCGCTTTTAATGGTTCGGGCCAAAGTATTACGGCATCTATCACAGGATAGGTTACTCCAGGTAATGGCGCATCTACAAGAATAGTATGCGTTGTAGTATCTGGCGGGAAAGGACATTGTACGGAACTCGCCAAAAGCCTTATGGTATATGTTCCGGGAGTCGGATAACTATAAATAGGACTGGTGGCAGTGGATGTTACCCCATTTCCAAAATCCCATGCATAGATCAGGGTAGAAGTGGTATTGTTGATCGTTTGATTTCCCACTGGCACCTGCAGGTTTATACAAATAGATGGCTGCACGCTGAATTCGGCTTTGGGATTGGGATACACCGTTACAATCTTACTCATACTATCTGCACATCCATCAGGCGTTGTTAGCAATAATTTAATGTTATAGCTTCCTGCTTTAGCGTATCTATAAGTTGGGCTTTGTTGAGAAGAACTTATTCCGTCGCCGAAATCCCAGCTGTATTGCATCGTACCCGAATAGATAGAACTATTGTCGGTAATTACGTATTGATTGCCCTTATAACATTGGTTGAGGGTATTGATACCAAAGTTTGCGACCGGTGTAGGGAATACCGTTACGTTATAACTCACCTGGTCGGTGCAACCACCACCGGCATCGGTTTTCAATGAAACAGAATAGGTTGCCGGTGTTGCATAAGCGTGGGTAACATTATGTTGGTTGGATGTATTGCCATCTCCGAAGTCCCATAGATAGCTCAATGTGGCGCCAGGTGTGGCAGAACTTGTGTCGGTAAATATGAACGAATGGTTCTTGTAACATTGCGTATCATCATTGACCTTGAAACCTGCTATGGTGCTTGGATGAACATTAACTGTAACCGTGGCACTGTCGATACAACCGCCGTCTCCACTGATGTACATCCATACCGTATATGTTCCCACTGCTGCATAACTATGCGTGGCGTTGGCATTCGTTGATGAATTTCCATCACCAAATCTCCACAGGTATTGCGGTGTGCCCGAAGGTGGTGAACTGGTGTTGACGAAAGAAAATACATTTCCATCAAAGCACTGATCGGTAGTATTCGTATTAAAACTTGCGACCGGGGTTGTGTAAATATTAATGTGCTGCACCCTTGTATTGAAACTGCATCCCACAAAACTGAACAAGGTAGCATAGTAATCCCCGCCTTGCGTCACTGCATAATTGGGCAGCGTAGCTCCGGGTATCGGGGCTCCATTGAAATACCATTGGATACTATCGGCCGGAAGATTTACATGCAGGGAAACGGATTGCCCCGACCCGGCACAATAATCCACAGGACCGGTTACCAATAAAGTAGTATCGAGATCGATGATATTTACATTCACGGTATCTTTTGCAAGACAGCCTCCTCCGTTATTCACTACCGACAATTCATATTGTGTGCTCACCAAAGGACTGGCAATTGGATTGGCTATATTGGGATTGCTTAAACCAGTGGGCGGACTCCAGCTATACACCAAACCCAGCACGGGCGGGGCCCCCAATTGAACAGAGTTGCCTCCACCGGTATTGCAAAAAGAGGTATCGCGACCAGCATAAGGTTGAATGGTGAGCGTATCCCACAAATGAGCAGTAAGTGTATCTAAACAACCGTAACCGGAGTAGGGAGTTAATTCGACAAAAACAGAATCACCGGAAAGTGGTGGTGGCTGGAGGTGTAATGTTTGGTTTGTACCCAGTGTTGTATTGAAAATATTGAACCAGCGATAAGCCTGGTATCCAAATGGGCCTGTGAGATTAACGGCTGTATCATCAGAACAAAATGTAGCACCCACAAATGAACTGCTGCATTGAGTATTCACATCTACATAACCATAGCCAAAATGGGCGTTCAATGTGCAGTCTGCCGTTTTGAAGAAAAGCTGGATGGTCTTTCCGGCGTAGCCATTCAGGTCGATGGTAGCAGCGGACCAATCTTTGCACCAAACCGGTATCGGTCCGCCCGGGTTTGGCGATTGGAAGAATCCGGGTAATCCCCCGGTGGCTTCGAATGCAAAAGATGAACAACCCAGCGTACCGCCATCTGTTAGGTTCTTAATTTCGATCACCATCCTTGGTTGTTGGTATTTAGGATGCCCGGGGTCCTGGAAAACTACCGCATAATGGTAGATCAGGCTGAATTGATCCTGCGTGGGGGGAATGGTAAAAGTGTAGGAAACGCCTTCAGCTTGTGCACCGCCGGCATTATTGCCTAGTTTGATGGAGTGGCCGCTTCCATTGGGACAATTCACCGGGAAACTGCCGTAAGGGTCAAGACCATTGCCGGGCACTGAAGACAACATGGTATGCCGGCCAGCTACGGGTCCGGGTACTAATGAAAGATTGATCTGGTTTACATTCCCGGGACCAACGCTGGTGCTGCCAACCCAGCATTCCCAGCCCGTAAAACTTCCATCTTCAAAATCAATATTGGGAGGGCATTGGGCAAAGGATACACTATAACTTCCGATAATTAATAACGGTATCAGCAGGAAGCGTAAGAAGAAGCAAAGGCTTTTTTTATTTTGGTAAAGATCCTTCATTGCATAAGGTCCATTTTTTGCCGCCATGAAGTTAAGGGGAAAAATGCTGCCTTCCAATAGGGCTGGGCGTTGTGGAGAAAAATAATATACCTTAGCCCCAGCCAGTTATTCCTCCTCAATCCTTCCAACTTCTTCGTCACATTCCCTAATTCTCCAACGTTATCACCGTCTGCTTATACATTCCAATAACTGAAGTGAAGTTTTTGAAGCGCTGATCATTGCAAGTTGGAATAAAAAGTAACTTGTTGAATCGATTAAAGTAATAATTTAGGTGTGCAACAGATCTCATTATATACTCAAACCGTTAATTATGAAAGCGACTCTTCTTTTATTCGCGTCTTTATTATCTTATGCTATTTCATTCGGCCAGGAGCTATCTTCATTAGATAGAAGGCTCTTCGTTGCCGTAAGTGGCTATGATATAAATGAGGCCGATGCGAAAACGCTGATTGCTAAGGGAGCTAATATCAATGCAATAAATGGCGCCATGGGAGGCGAAACCTTTTTGATAAACGATATCAAATCTTTCAAAGAGCCAAAGTTCATAAAATTCTTATTGGATAATGGAGCTGATCCAAATATAAAAGATGAATCCGGCAAAACTGCTTTGGATTGGGCGCAGCAATATAATTTTGGTCGTAAAAAAGATGGCAGGGAGATCATACAAATGCTGATGACAGCTATGAAGATGAAGCCGCCAACGGCAGCAACCCCAAAACAAAATAACCCTGCTGCAAATGATCAGCAGGAGCAACCTGTAAAAACGAAGGTGGCTAAAAGCAAAACTGGTCCTCCGTCGGTGGGAGAAGTGAAACAAGCAATGGAAACGAGTTTTGCTTCTATTTACCAGAATCATTTCTTTGGGGTTAAGAATACGGTCAGTTTTGAATGGACGGGTGGAGTAATTATTGGTGGCATACAATCCGTTCCTTCTGCGCCTTCCGCTTGTTATCCGGTGAAATTAAAAGTGAAGGTTACCATAACAGATCCCAGGGATGGAAACACCAGCGTGGTAAGTCGTGGACAGGGGGCAAAGATCGGTGGGTACTCAAAGAACGAGGTCTTTTGCCTTTATCGCAATGGGTTGGGAGAATGGGAATATGGCACATACGAACAATAATAAACTATGAAATTTCTTTCCCTGGAACCTTTTGTTCCATCTGGGAGCAACTTCGAAGGCTCCAAACAACTCTTTCTTGAATTGGGCTTTACTATCAATTGGGATGCGGGTGATTATGTCGGTTTTCAAAGAGACGAATGCAGATTCATCTTGCAGAAATATGAGAACAAAGATTTTGCAGAGAACTTTATGATCAGTGTTAAGATCGACAACGCAAATGAGTTCTGGCAATTTGTAACCGATAAAAAATTGCCGGAAAAATTCGGCATCAGGATAGCCAGGCCTACGCAACAACCTTATGGCCTGGAGGTAAACCTTATTGATATTGCAGGTGTGTGTTGGCATTTCGTTGAACAAGGTTGAGATATAGTCATTTTATGAAAGCATTTATTTTATTAATTGCCCTCTTCTGTGTTGCGGACCTTTCGGCACAAGTGACCTATGACCCCGCAGTTGCAAAGCAATATGACAGCGTTTACAAAAAGCTTTCGCCCGATTTCGTAAAATTTGCAACGCTGCTCGAACAGGGAGGAGGGTATACCGGCGGCCTGGTTCTTTGCACGACAATGATCGACGATACCTTAAATCTCCAGGACCTCAAATCTGTGGATACAAATATGAGGATGTACATCGACGGCAAGTTGATATATGCCAAAGGAAAGATGATTGACGATGGCCATGAAAAAATGCCTGATCTGATAGTGATGATCATTTTGAATTCACTCAAGGGCGATACGTTGAGTATTGATGTGTCGCCGGGCCTTATGTCTGAGCAAACCTTCCGCCACAAAATTATCGGCAACACAGTAACCAGCAGCTATGAAGAATATTACAAGGAAGATAATATTTTGAGGGATCACGATGGCGCGCCGATAACAAATGATCTCATTGTGCCTGCTACCACGGCGAAATTTGTGTTGAGCGATAAAGTATTTGTAGAAGGAAAAACGATCTACGGCTACGCCGATGTTACCAGCAAAGACTTTTTATTTGAAGCGGCGCCGGATTTTAAATATCATATCATGAGGCACAGATTTCATTTTAAATATTATTTCAAGATCAAACTGGTCAAAAACGGGTACCTGATCAGGCCCGTTAATAATTAGCAAGAAAAAGCCCATCCCATTTTACCGGGACGGGCTTCAATTATCAGACCTGTTAAAAAAAATGCTAGTTTAATTTCCTTTACGTCCAAGGACACCCAGAACACCACCCTTATTACCATTGTCATTTGACCTTTGGTTTTCCTGCTTACGCTCTTCCTTTATTGGAGGAGTCTGGTATACAGGTTGTTTCCTTTGATTATCCTGTTGCTGCCTCTGTTGGTCCTGCTGACGTCTCTGCTGATCCATTTGTTGTTGCCTTTGTTGCTGATCGTTCTGCTGCTGGCGCTTTTGTTGTTCCATTTGTTGCTGACGTTGCTGTTGATCATTCTGCTGCTGGCGTCTCTGCTGTTCCATTTGTTGTTGCTTCTGCTGTTGATCGATCTGCTGCTGCTTTTGTTGCTGATCGTTCTGCTGTTGACGCCTTTGCTGCTCCATTTGTTGCTGACGTTGCTGTTGATCGATCTGCTGCTGCTTTTGTTGCTGATCATTCTGCTGTTGGCGCCTTTGCTGCTCCACCTGTTGTTGACGTTGCTGCTGATCTACCTGCTGCCTTTGTTGCTGGTCGTTCTGCTGTTGTCTCCAGGGCAGAATATCACGCTTGTCATTATTCCTTTGGTTTTGTTGCGCCGGGTTCGTCCTATCGGTTGAATTAGAATTTTGCCTGTCGTTATTTCTCCATTGCGCATTATTATTGTTGTTATTATTCTGCGTATTGGTTGTGTTGTTATATTGCCTGTTCTGATTGTCATGACGATCACCGAGTACTTTTAGCAGACCCACTTTTTCCCGGGTATCCACCGTTCTTTGCTGAATGTTGGTACGGGTGTAACGCTGCACATCATTCCTATCCGGACCGCGATAGAACCTTCCGTCATTTCCTCTGCCACCTCTACCATTGTACACATTATTGATGATGGTAGCATTGCGGAAACCGTAGTTCCTTTGCGGCGACACATAGTAACGATTCAGGTCACGGTCGCAAATGTTTTGTCTCGGCACAAATGTCCATCGGTCATAAGGTATTGATCCGAAGGAAAGATTAATGCTAAGCCCATAACCCAACGGAGCCCAACCATAATACCCGTCGTACGAACTCCAGCTTACCCATGCAGGCGCCCACTCGTAACCAGGTATCCAGATCCATCCACCGTAGTATTCATCATATTCCCATCTTCCGTAGTGGAAAGGAGCCCAGCCCCAATCATAGTCGGATACCCATTCCCATCCATAGTCGGTGTAATCCCAATATCCGTCTGAATAATAAGGGCGGAAGCCCGGTTGATTGTATGACCAAACCTGGCCGTATCGGGGGTGATTGTACCATCTTCCGTAGGGACTTAGGTCTCGCTGGAAGCTTGAAAAGCTGATATCGAAAGATTGCGCCTTCACTTCCGAAGTAGAAGTAAAGCCGGCGATCGTGATCAGCAATACGATTAAAAATTTTAAGTTCTTCATGATTAAATGATTTAGTAAAGAATGTCCAAATGATTGATTTTATTGCTTTTATTCATATAGAAGCAAATTCCATGCTAATAAGACGGAATGCGGAGCCTAAAGTTTGTTAATAAAAGGACAATGTTATGGTGGGTTTTGGAAGAACGACAAAAGGCAAATTCTGCATAGCTGTTGAAAACTTTCACTTCATAGTTTAGTCACATTTTTTTCACAATAAATTATGCCGATATCCCGCCTGCCTTTATTGTATTAATTTTAAAAACAAATAACTAACCCATGTTCAGCAATGCATTTAAGCGGCTCCTTTTGGTGGCCTGCTTTTTCATATACCTCCATATCAATTCGGTTTCTGCCCAAAATAATTTCAAATTAAAATACGAGAACTCAGCTGTATATGCCGGCATCGACATCGGTTCAAAAGGCGTTAAACTCAGCGTGCTTGAAGTGGGCAAAAATGCAAAAAAGAGCGGTGCCTTCAATGTGTTGAAAGATACTTCCATCAATACCGATTTCATTTCTTTTACACAATCATCTTTCCAGGCAACATTGAATGGTATCGGTAAATTGTACAATGCAGCCTTGAAGGATTACAATATTCCTTCCGATCACATTTTTACCGTTATCAGTAGTGGTATAAAAATACAGGCCGATAAAGAAGAAAAGATGAATTGGGTGAATCAGCTTATCACTGCCTTCAAATCTAATATAGCCGAGCCCGGCAGGAATGTGCCTGTTATCGATGTGCGTGAAGAAGCCCGCTTATCTCATCTTGGCATCGTGCCTGATTCGAGGCGCTACACCACCTTCCTGATCGATATTGGCAGTGGTAACACCAAGGGTGGTTATTTTCCCCAAGGCAATACAAAGGACCTGCGGCTTTTTCAATTGAGTTGGGGTACAAAGAGTACAGCTAACGCCACCGAAAAACGCTGTGACGAAGACAAAAGTATTGCTAATTACAACCGGCAACTTGGCCGCGTTCTCCTCGGCGCCGAAAACTCCGAGATCGTTTATGCGATCAATGAAAGCGGGGCGTATCCCATGAGCGATAATATTGCGTTCAGCGGTGGTATCGCATGGTCATTGGCCAACCTGGTTTATCCAGAGCTCTATGATAATTCCGTGGTGCCGGTAACCTTCGATGACCTGGTAAAGTTCAATGACCGCTTGTATTCCAATTACGCATCACTATCTGATTCTGCGATCTTGAAAACCATCACCGATCCTACACTGGATAAAGTTGCGATAGCAAAAGAAATAAAAAAAGTTAACTCGGTTTTCGATCAACGTGCGCTGATGGCTGGCACCGGATTGTTGCTGAAGATCATGCGGCAGTTTGAAGGCGTGTGGGAAAAGAAACAATTCTTTTTGGTGAAGAACGGGCAGGTGGGGTGGATATCGGCGTATGTAGATAAAAACATAAATAAGAATTGATAATTATAAAATTGATAATTGATAATGTTTGAATTTGGTGCTGCATGCTGAATAGGAGGCTGCTTTGAGTTGAAACATTATCATTTATCCATTATCAACTATCCATTAAAAAATGAAGGGCACCAAATCAATCCTCCTTCTCCTCGTTTCCTTCCTGCTATTCGCAGTGTCATTTACGTTGTTGTGGACATGGGGTTATCGTGTTTACATAAAAAAAACGGGAGAAGAGGGAAAGGCTGGTGTTAGCGTCAACGCTACTGCTGCGCCGGCCAGCACGCGTGATTCGCTGCAAATTGTGTATTCCGCCACCGTCAATCAATTAGACAATCACCTGAATGCAGTTTGGAACAATACCGATTCATTGAAAGGGCAGTTGGATAAAAAACTCGGAGAGTTCTATCGGCTGCGCAACGAAATAGCCAATCTTTTGAAGGATCACGAAACAGATGCCAACCTTGGCCTCGCCAAACAAAAAATAGAAGCACTTCAGCAAAAAGTAAGAGAGCTGGTTGATAAGAATGCCGATGTAGAAAATGAAAATAGAAAGCTGGCAGCTGTATTGCAGCAACTCGCTGCAGGTAAAAAGAATCCTGAATCCAATGCGCAAAGAACCTCTTACGACAATAGCGCGACGGAAAAGAGTAACGCTGCTGCGCCGCTGAGCGTTTCGGAATTGCGGCTGGCAGCACTTACCACCGAAAATGATCGCGAGCAGGAAACTACGCAGGCACAAAAAACAGAAAAGCTGGTGGGATCATTCATGATAAAGAACGGCAGCGAGCCCGGCAATACTTCTGAAGTGATGATCGTAGTGCTGCAACCCGATGGACAGGTGGTGAAGAATTCGGCATGGGAGTCGGGTACATTCATTACTTCCGAGGGGAAGAAAGTTTATTCTTACAAAATGCGTTTCGACAATAGCCACGAACCTAAGCGATTGCTTTTTTCATTAAGCCCGGATAACTACCAGAAAGGAAATTATACCATGCAGGTTTGGTACAATGGAACGCTGGTGGGGAGAGTGATGAAAACGCTCTCTTAATTTTAAATGCTGAATTTTGAATGTTGAATGTAAAGCAGACCTTTGCATTTTGCATTCAACATTTAACATTCAAAATTCAACATTATTCATGAAAGCCTCTTCCCTCAAAGAAATACAGCAAGAACTCGCCGAACTGCCTAAGCAGGACCTGGTTGCGCTCTGCCTGCGGCTGGGTAGATTCAAAAAAGAAAATAAGGAGCTACTGACCTATCTTTTGTTTGAAGCATTTGACCAGGAAGCCTGGGTGGCCGGTATCAAAAAAGAAATGGGGGAGCAGTTTGAAGAAATGAACAGGTCGAACCTCTACCTGGTGAAAAAGAGCCTTCGCAAAATATTGCGTAGTCTTGGCAAATACGGCAGGTACGCGGGTTTGCCGGAAGTTGACCTTCAATTGCTATTGCATTTTTTCTCCCTTACCAGGTCTCATCAAATAGATATGCACGGAAGCGCTGCGCTTCAAAACCTGTATCAAGGCCAGGAGAAAAAGATCAGGAAGCTGATCGCCGGAATGCACGAGGACCTTCAGTTCGATTATTTGAAAGAATTAGAAGGGCTGTTGACGACGCCCGAGAAAACTTCTGCAGCGAAAAAGATAATTTCGTATTTTCAAAAGAAAAAACATGGCAAGATCAAAGAGAAGAAAGCCTCATCATGACCAAAGTCGGCAGGGAGGCCTTGAAAAAACAGGTAAATATAAAAGTGCAGTACCTGTGGCAGTGGTCTTCTGCGGGCTTATCGGCGTTGGCATTGCGTATTTCGGATCTGATGGCTCTGCTTTGTGGTTACTGCTTGGGCTCGTACTGGGTGCTGCTGGCGGATACCTTTTTGGCAAACAGTTCGATAAATCTTTCTCAAAGAAATAATACTTTCCCCGCAGATCACGCTGATTGCGCAAATAGACGCAGATCTGCAAAACCAGCGAGATCTGCGGGAACCTAAAACCGGTTATCAAGACATGTGCATAATCGGCCTACCCCCAATCTTGCAAAATGGGAAACTAATGTCTACTTTGTTTGGCATTGATATAATCTACACCAAAACCTTAAACAATGGACATCAAAAAATTATTTATCGGCGGCATCGTCGGTGGCATCCTTTACTTTTTCCTGGGTTGGCTGGTATACGGAAAATTAATGGCGGGTTTCTTCACAGAGCATCCCGGCGAAGTGGCAATGGTAGAGCGTGCCCAAAACGATATGCAGTTTCTGTATATCGCACTGGGTAGCCTGTTCCAGGGATTCTTATTGGCATTCATTTTTGTAAAAGGCAACGTTGGCACGGTAATCTCCGGGTTTATAACCGGGGGCGTGGTAGGCGGCCTGAGCGTTGCGGGAATGGATTGCATCATGTATGGAACCACCAAGATGATCAGTAAAATGACCATGGCAGGCGATATTGTTGCTGATGTGGTGATGTCAGCTGTTATCGGAGCCATTGTGGCATTGGTGATTGGTATGGGGAAGAAGACCGTCTAATTGCTAAATTGATAAATGGCTAAATTGTTATGAAGACTTGCAGTGGTGAAGTTTTCATAACAATTTAGCCATTAAACAATAAGGCAATTGACTACTGCTTAAAATTTCCCTTGAACTCCTTCTTGAACTTATTGAATTCAGGAATAGAAACATTTGCCACATAAGGATTGTCGGGGTGGTTATATATATACTCCTGGTGATAGTCCTCCGCAGGCCAGAACTTTGAAAATGCTACAACTTCAGTAACTACCTTGTTCTTGTATTTCTTCGAATCATTTATTTTTTTGATCTCGGCCTCAATTATTTGCTTCTCCTTTTCATTTCTATAAAAAGCGATCGACCTGTATTCCGTACCGGCATCATTACCCTGCCTGTTAAGCGTGGTTGGATCCATGCTGGCAAATAATGCCGCTACAAGCTGCTCGTAACTTATTTTAGAAGGATCGTAATATACCTGCACGGTTTCAGCATGACCTGTTGAGCCACTTGCCACATCTTCATAAGTAGGACTTTTAGTTGTTCCTCCTGCATATCCCGACACGGCATCCCTCACACCCACGAGGCTTTGAAAAACGATCTCGGCGTGCCAAAAGCAGCCCTCTGCAAAAGTGGCCACGGCTTCATTGGCTGTGGGTTTTTGTTTTTGCGCCAACGGTATTTTTGGATTGTTGGTTTGTGTTTGCGCACAGGAAATAAAACAAACAACACTGATAATGGTAGAAAAGAGCGATTTCATTTTGGAATATTTTATTTCATAAACGAAATTAGGACAATGTAGGTTTCCGGGGAAATGTTAAGATTAACGTAAAGCCCGTTGAAAATTGAGATTAGTTCCACAGAGATACGCAAAGTCACGGGGAACACAGAGTCTCTCTGTGGGCCTTTGTGACTGCTTTGTGTGACTCTGTGAAATAAATAGCGCTTTGTCGATTAATAAGCCTATGTTTGTGCTGTGTTTTAACGCTGTAAGCTCAGCCGTCAGGATAGATTCAATTATTACAAGTTCTCCCCCGTAACAGTTCTCTCGCCCGCATAGTTTTGCTTTCTCCCTTATCACATAGGTATTTATATTATTTTATTTTTAATTTCAGTTTTATGAACATGTACGTTTCGAATTTAAGTTTTAACACCAGTGATGCAGAATTACAAGATCTTTTTGCAGCATTTGGTACAGTTTCATCTGCAAAGGTGATCACAGACAGGGAAACCGGTCGTTCACGCGGCTTCGGTTTTGTTGAAATGCCTTCAGATGATGAAAGCAAAGACGCAATGCTGGGTCTTAACAACAAAGAGGTAGAAGGAAGAGCAATGTCTGTTTCTGAAGCCAAGCAAAGAGAAGAAAGAAGCAATGGCGGCGGTGGCGGCTATTCTAACAACCGCGGTGGCGGTGGTGGTGGTAACAGAAGGTGGTAATTCATCTTTAAGATACTTAATAGAAGAGTTCAGCAATGAGCTCTTTTTTTTATGCCTGTTAGTTTTATTTTTTTTTGATCCAAGCACTTGCATTGCTATTTAGCTTCATTGGCGTCGCACTCTTGTACAGTATATCTTTATTCAACTTTTACAGAAGCGGAGTTTTACAAACCTAAGAGACACGAAAAGGGAAAGGAACACGAAGGGGCAACCTGTTTATAGTACAGGAATAACACGATGTTTTCAACTCCGTAGGAGTTACGTAAGAGAAATTACGTAGATCCTACGGAGCTGAAGCTACAGCCTGCATAATTTGCTATAAACACGAAACTCCTCTGGAGTTATCTTCAAGGGACTAAATCTCTTTTATATTTTTTTTACCACTAAATTTGTTCCACAACAACCAACCAACATGCTAAAACAAAAATTCCTCACCACCATCGCAATATTATGCTTTGCACTTACTGCTGCCGCTCAGCCATTCACAGCTGAAATGAAAAAAGAAATGTGCGAAAAAGTGCGACAGGCCGCACAACACGCCTGGAAAGGATACAAGCAATATGCCTGGGGAGCCGATGACCTCAAACCGCTGACCAAGAAACCCAAACTATGGTACAAAGTTTCCATGCTGATGACGCCGGTTGATGCATTCGATACATTCACCATACTCGGACTTACAGACGAAGCCAAAGAAGCAAAGGATCTTATTTTATCCAAGCTGAACTTCGACATAGACAACGACGTACAGGTATTCGAGATCACGATAAGATTATTGGCGGGCTTGATCACCGCTTATGAAATAGATGGCGACAAAAGATTCCTCGACCTTGCAAAGGACCTTGGCGATCGATTGATGCCTGCATTTAAATCCCCTACGGGCATACCTTATCGCTATGTGCACCTTCAAACGGGAAAGACAAGAGATGGTATCAACAATCCTGCTGAGGTCGGCACACTGATGATGGAATTCGGAAAATTATCGAAACTTACCGGCAACAATAGTTATTATGACGCTGCCAAGAAAGGAATGATGGAAGTGTACAACAGGAGAAGCAAGCTTGACCTTGTTGGCGAACAGATCGATATCGCATCCGGCAAATGGGTAAGTACACAAAGCCATATCAGCGGTTATATAGATTCTTATTACGAATACATGTATAAGAGTTGGGTATTGTTTGGCGATCAGGATTTTAAGAAAGCATTTGATGTGCAGAATAAAGCAATAAAAAAATATTTGATCAGCAAAGAAAAGAATGGCTGGTTCATGCATCATGTGGATATGAATACAGGTGTGGTGTCTGCAACTACTTATGGTGCACTCGATGCATTTTACGCCGGGCTTTGTGCATACGCAGGTGATATAAAAACTGCCAAAGAGATCCAGAAAGCCAATTATTATATGTGGACGAAATTCAACATCGAGCCTGAGGAATTCAATTTCAAAACCGACTCTTTGATGAGTGCATATTATATTCTTCGCCCCGAGAGTTTGGAAAGTGATTTTTATTTGTACCGGTTAACAGGAGACAAGAAATATCTATGGCAGGGCAAGTACATGGTAGATGCGGTGCTGGATCATTGCAAGAATGATGTTGGTTATGCGTCTTTGAAAAACGTACTGACCTTTGAAAAAACAAACTCGATGGAAAGTTTCTTTTTTGGCGAGACATTAAAATATGCTTATCTCATTTTTGCGCCCGAATCCGCACTCGACCTGAAGAAAGTAGTACTGACCACCGAAGCGCATCCATTCAAGATCGAAAAAAAATAAACATGTCATCCGGCATCAACGATTTTAAGAATGTATTTTTTATCGGCGTAGCGGGAGTGGGCATGAGTGCGATCGCACAATACCTGGCGGGCATTGGAAAAAATGTGTCCGGCAGTGATCGGTATTTTGCTCCCGGTGTTTTCAACGAAACAAAAGAAAAGCTGGAGCAGGCTGGCATTCGCTGTTTTTTGCAAAACGGTGAAGGCATTGATGAAACAACTGACCTGGTGGTGGTATCCACAGCGATCGAAGACACTGTTTACGAAGTACAAAAGGCAAAGCAGCTCAATATTCCCATTATCAAACGTTCGGCATTGCTGGCGCTTATTACAAAGAGTAAGAAAACGATCGCGGTAGGCGGCACTTCGGGTAAGAGCACTACCAGCGCCATGTTATTCGACATACTTCAACACGCTGGCATGCAGCCGGGCATTATCAGCGGAGCCGGGTTGGTTAGCATCATCAAGGAAGGAAAGATCGGCAATGCCAAAGTTGGCGATGGGGACCCGATGGCTATCGGGTGGTTGGTGATCGAAGCCGATGAAAGCGATGGGTCGATCGTGGAGTATGAACCAGAGATCGGCGTTTTGTTGAATGTAGATAAGGACCACCAGGAAATAGATGAATTGATGAGCCTGTTCACAACATTCAAAAATAACAGCAAGAAATTCATCGTCAATCAATCTAATGTGTTAGCAAAACAATTGTCGCAGAATATCAAGCAGGATTTTTCTTCGGATGAAAATTCAGCCGCTGGTTATGTGGCAGGAGATTTTATGCAGGAAGGATTCTCCATTCAATTCAAAATTCAAAATTCAAAATTTAAAATTAATAGCATTGGCAAGCATACCATGGAAAATGGATTAGCAGCCGCAGCCATTGCCAATCAGGTCGGCGTTGATCTGCAAACCTGCGCCGATGCCTTGCAACATTATGAAGGCATTTACCGCCGTCACCAGGTATTGGGCAATAAAAATGGCGTGTGGGTGATCGACGATTATGCTCACAACCCGGTAAAATGTGCGGCTTCCATTGCAGCTTGTCAGCAGGTGGCTCCAAAAGTGGTTGCCTGGTTTCAGCCACATGGCTATGGCCCGACGCGTTTTTTAAAGGATGATTTTGTAAGAGAGATCAGTTCGGTATTGCGGGATGAAGATGAGATTTGGATGAGCGAGATATTTTATGCCGGCGGAACGGCCGAGAAGAATATTTCGGCAAAAGAACTCATCGACGATATAAAGGCATTGGGCAAGAACGCTTTCTTTGTAGAAGACCGAAAAGATTTTCTTACCCATGCAAAGCCGCACCTGACAAATAATTCTGTATTACTTTTAATGGGTGCAAGGGACCCGAGTTTGGAGGCGTTTGGAAAAGAAGTTTATGAAGCGCTTTAGTTGCTGATCTGACGCCCTCGTCTGACCAGCAACTAAAGCGCGACGAAGCACCAGCAACATCACGACCATTTCTTAAATAGACTATATGAAATTCATCCTAAGCTCCTTGCTTTTACTCTCCTCCACGATCGCCTTCACACAAAAGAAAGGCGCCACCATGCGTGACCTCGACGGTTTACCGGGTAGCTGGGCGGGAACATTGACCTATACCGATTATTCAGATGATAAAAAGCAAGTGACACTTCCGACCAAACTGGAAATTGTTGGCAGAAATGATTCACTCATTTTTAATTACTCGTACACAGAACCCAATGGCAAAGTTGTTACCGATAAAGGCGACATGCGCATTTATGACGACGGCAAGCAATTACTTTACGACGGCAATGAATTTGATATTGTCGCCGTCCGCAGAGTGGGAGACCGCCTCACCATCATTGGCGATCGGGAGGGAAAGGATAACGACAAGGATGCAGCCATCCGCGAAACCTTTGTCATCGGTCCCGGAGTATTCAATATTACCAAGGAAGTTAAATATGAAACTGCGGAGAAGTTCTTTGTAAGAAACAAATTACAATTAAGAAAACAATAATGAGATCTTGATCACTCTAATTACCAACATACAACAACTCATCGGCGCAAGAGAAGATTCACCCTTGCTTCGCGGCGAGGCATTGTCACAACTGCCTATCATTGAAAATGCATTTGTGTTGATCGAAGACGGTATCATCGCAGACTATGGCGCCATGTATGAACTCGAACTCAAGGTTCCTCAATTGCCAAAAGATATCATCGACGCACAAGATCAATTTGTACTGCCTGCCTGGTGCGATAGCCATACCCATATTGTGTTTGCCGCCAGCAGGGAGGGAGAGTTCATTGATAAATTAAAGGGGCTGAGCTATGCTGATATCGCTGCAAAAGGTGGGGGAATACTCAACTCTGCTGCTAAATTAAATGCAGCAAGTGAAGATGAACTATTCAACAGCGCCTGGAAACGGTTGGAAGAAGTAAGTAAGTTAGGCACCGGCGCCATTGAAATAAAAAGCGGCTACGGTCTTACGGTAGAGGGAGAGTTGAAGATGCTGCGGGTAATAAAAAAATTGAAGGAGAGATCGGGTTTAAGCATCAAGTCAACTTTTCTCGGCGCTCACACTTATCCAATCGCTTACCGCGAGGATCATGCCGGGTATATCGATGAGGTTATCACCAAAATGCTTCCAGCGATCGCCAAAGAAAAATTAGCCGACTATATTGATGTGTTTTGCGAAACAGGATTTTTTTCTCCGGAAGAAATGGAAACGATCTGCAGGGCAGGAATGAGCTATGGATTAAAACCCAAGCTGCATGTTAACCAATTGAATTCTATTGGCGGAATTGGATCGGCGATAAAATTGAAAGCCGTTTCGGTCGATCACCTGGAAACAATGACGGCTGATGATATTGATGCCTTGGGTAACTCAAATGTTATCGCAACCTTATTGCCGACGGCTGCATTCTTCTTACGCATGCAATACCAGCCAGCCCGCCAATTGATCGATAAGAATTGTGCCATCGCATTGGCATCCGACTACAACCCCGGTTCTTCGCCATCAGGAAATATGAATTTGGTTGTGGCTTTGAGTTGCATTCAAATGAAAATGTTACCCGAGGAAGCGATCAACGCAGCGACGCTTAATGGCGCTCATGCAATGGAACTGGGAATTGAATTGGGAAGCATTACTATTGGCAAAAAAGCAAATCTTATTTTTACGAAACCGATACCGTCGTTGGCGTATCTGCCATATTCTTTTGGAAATAATTTGATCGATAAAGTGATGATAGGTGGGGAATTTATTTAAGTTTCACGCAAAGCCTCTAAGATCAATGCAAAAGCCGCTAAGCTAACTTTGCACCTTTGCGTGAAACTTTGCATCTTTGCGTGAAATATTCTTCCATGCAACTAATAGAATGTGTTCCTAACTTTTCCGAAGGAAGTGACCTGGCCCTTATCAAACAGATCACTGATGAAATTGAAGCAGTAGAAGGCGTACGCTTGTTGAACGTAGACCCAGGCAAAGCTACCAACCGAACCGTAGTAACAATGGTAGGCACCCCCGAAGCAGTTATCGAAGCTGCCTTCAACGCCATAAAAAAAGCCGGCGAGCTCATCGACATGAGCAAGCACAAAGGCGAACATCCACGCATGGGCGCAACAGATGTTTGTCCCCTGATACCCATCACAAATATCTCCATGGAAGAAACCGCGAAGTATGCACAGCAGCTCGCAAAAAGGGTAGGAGAAGAATTGAAGATACCCGTCTATTTATATGAAGCCGCTCAGACCGATACCAAGAGAAATAATTTATCCGTCATCCGCGCTGGTGAGTACGAGGGCTTCTTCAAGAAAATAAAACAACCGGAATGGAAACCTGATTTTGGTCCGGCGGAGTTTGATGCCAAACGTGGGGGAACGGTTATTGGCGCAAGAGATTTTCTCGTAGCATACAATGTAAATTTAAATACCACTTCCACCCGCAGGGCCAATGCCATCGCATTCGATGTGCGTGAAGCCGGAAGGAATGTTGTGGAGAACGGCGTGAAAGTGAACAAGCCCGGCAGTCTTAAGGCTGTAAAAGCTATAGGTTGGTTCATTGAAGAATATGGTGTGGCACAGATATCCATCAATTTGACCAATATCAATGTCACCCCCGTGCACATCGCCTTTGATGAAGTGTGTAAGAAAGCAGATGCACGCGGCATAAGAGTAACCGGCAGCGAACTCGTGGGACTGATCCCCTTAAATGCAATGCTCGATGCCGGAAAATATTTTCTGCAAAAGCAACAACGTTCGGTCGGCGTGAGTGAAAAAGAATTGATCAAGATCGCTGTGAAATCGATGGGATTGGATGAACTGGGACCGTTTGACCCGGAGAAAAAAATCATTGAGTATATGCTGGCAAATGAATCCAACAACAAATTAGTGAGCACGACGCTCACCGATTTTGCTGATGAAACGGCGAGCGAAAGTCCGGCCCCCGGCGGCGGCTCCATTGCTGCCTATGTTGGCGCACTCGGTATTTCCCTGGCAACGATGGTCGCCAATTTATCTTCACATAAAAAAGGTTGGGATGAGCGCTGGGAAGAGTTCAGCGACTGGGCGGCGATCGGACAGCGATACAAAGATGAATTACTCAAATTGGTTGATGCTGATACCGAAGCTTTCAACCGCATCATGTCAGCCTTTGGTTTACCGAAAGGCACTGATGAAGAAAAAGCTTCACGTACGCAAGCCATACAGGAAGCCACCGGGCATGCCATCGAAATTCCATTTAAGGTAATGCAGATCGCTTATGCCAGCATGGAGACCATCAAAGCCATGGCAAGCATCGGCAATCCCAATTCTGTTTCTGACGCAGGTGTTGGAGCCCTCTGCGCACGCAGCGCCGTGATGGGTGCATTTATGAATGTGCGTATCAATGCAGCGGGTTATGATGATAAGGATTATGTGAATGATATCATCGCCAAAGGAAAGGATATCGAGAATAAAACGATTGAGCTGGAGGCGGAGATATTGGGGGTGGTGAATGGGAAGATTGGGGTGTAGGCGTCAAAACTGCTTTCCGCAGTCAGACGCCTTGCAATGCGAAGTCGAGAAATGGGTGAGGAGGATAGAAACACGGATGACACGGGTGGAACGGATTAATACGGATTTTGTTATCTGCTTCAGATTTTCACGTCATCATCGTTGTATCACGCACTTATGCAGCATACCATTATTCATCTTTTATCGTAGCGGATCAAGGTACATGCTATTTTGAGAAAATGTCTTTAGAAAAAATAAAAGCTTCCATTTGTATCCTCGGCTCCGGTCCCTCCGGCGCTACCACCAGCATCTTTCTATGCAAGATGGGCATCAAGCACATGATCGTTGATGCGGCTACATTCCCAAGAGATAAGATCTGCGGCGATGGACTTGACCTCAACGTCATCCGCATGTTAAATCATATCGATCCTACGCTTATAGAAAATGAAATGCTTGTTGGCAAAAATAGTTTTGTGGCCTCCCAGGGTTTTCGTTTCATCTTACCAAGTGGAAGAAAGGTTGACATCATGCGCAAGAGCAACGGCGAAGACAATAAAAACAAGCCAATGTTCTTTGTCAGCAAGAGAATAGACTTTGATAATCTCCTTGTAAATAAAATAGATCGCAATATCGCAGACCTGAGAATGGGCACGCGGATAGAAACGATAACTAGAGAAGGAGATCATTGGAAGCTCGTGGGAAAAGGTCCGGATGGTGAAATAGAAATTGAAGCCGGTTTTTTAGTTGGCGCAGATGGAGATCATTCACTGGTATTGAAACATCTTGGAGAAAGAAAGATCGATAGAAATAATTACGCCGGTGCCGTGCGACAATATTGGAAAGGAGTGGAGGGCCTGCACCCGGATAATTTGTTGGAAGTGTATTTTCCAAAGAGATTGCCGCTATCTTATTTCTGGATATTTCCATTGCCGGATGGAAGGACGAATGTGGGATATGGCATGGCGAGCAATTATATCGCAAAGAAAAATATCAATGTACGAAAGGAATTTGAAGAGCTGATCAAAACCGATCCCGTACTTACCGAACGTTTTAAAAATGCTTATGCTGAAGAGACTGTAAAAGGCTGGGGTATCCCCATGTCGGGCAGCAAACGCAAAGTATGTGGCGATGGTTGGTTGCTGGTGGGTGATGCGGCTTCATTGGTTTGTCCTACCTCGGGTGAAGGCGTTGGCTCAGGAATGATATCGGGATATATCGCTGCAAAATTTTTGCAACGTGCAACCAAACAAAACGACTTCAGTGAAAAAATGTTTACGCATTATTATCGCGAAATTCATAAAAGATTAACGACGGAAGAAAAAGTTTACCGCTTTGTAAATTCCATACCGCCATGGTTTTTTTCTCTCGGCATCAATACCGTATTAAGCACCGGGCTCTTCAAACGTTGGCTATCTCGCAAAGCCATGCACAAATGGGTGGAAACGGCTTACAACAAGGAGATCATAGTAAATTTATCCTAACGCGGTAGTTAGTGTCGTAGAAACCCTGTAGTAAAAACACTATTTTGTAATTGCTGATACTCAATGCTGTAGCTATTTGTAGCATGGCCCTCGTAAAAAAGCTACAACAGATTCACATCCATCGTTACAAATTAGTTTTTTAAACTGCCGCATCTTTGTGTTGTTAAAAAAAGAAGCCAATATCCTGAAACGAACAAACCGATCCAAACCAATTGAAAACTGAAAACGATTCGTACCCTATGACTAAAACCAGTTTGTCCTTTGAAAACCAAGAAACCGATCCAAATCCAATGGAAAACTCAAATCGATCCAATCCAATGAAAGCAAGGCTTAACAAATGAAACCCGTAACTGATTCAATCCTATGATCACCGGGAAACTCAACGGCCTAAAGATTTGACAAATTTTAAAAGAACCTTCAGCAATGAGGGTTCTTTTATTTTGGGGATGACAACTTATAAGATTCCCGGCAAGAGCCTTCAAATAGATAGTTTTGACTGGAACCTTATAGGTTGTCAATTCCAAACAAAAAAAATCCGGTCAATCGACCGGATTCTCTTTATTCAATTTGGGGGTTCTTATTATTTTGTTGCAGCAGTAAGGGTGTTGTCCTTATCGTTCTTCTGCAGGTAATCCAACAGATCACTCTGTGCTAATAAACTTGTCTTCTTGAGATTGGTATGCCCGGTCAATGACACGGCATACTCTTTTGTCCTGATTGTCCTGAATGGCCCCTCCAGGTTTGCATCTGCTCCCGGGTTGCTCAGGTCAAGCACATTTAATTGTAGTGCTAGTTTGGGAGATGAGTTGGGATAGTTATTTGCGATCAGCTCATTATCCTGCAAAACGATCTTGCCATCTTTGGCAATACGCACGTCTACCTTTTTGATACCGAAATATTTTTTATCGTTGAGCAAAAACCAGGTATGCGACACGGCAGTGAATTTCCCGTGATCATTTTTGCTGATAAGCACTTCGTATTGTAAAGTTTGTTGAGTTGCGTCATTGAAAATGCTTCCTTTCCAAAGGCCGGTAATATCCTGGCAAAATGCGATGGCGGGAAGACAAATGACTAATAGTGTAAAGATCAGACGTTTCATAGGTTTGGGTTTAGAGGGTATTCAGCTAGATAACGTACGACGGTGCTGTTTATTTCATTACAAATAAACTTTTTTGGAGATAAATGGCATAATGGCTTGAATTTCAGTAAGTATGGATAATTAAATATTCCTTTAACGGTGGCATCATTAACTTTAGGATTATTACTATGCAGCAGCTTTTGGCCCATATTACCCAGTATTACCCTCTACATGCCGATACCACGGCAGCCATGAATGACTGTTTTGAGAAACTATCACTGGCTAAGAATGAATATCTATTACGGGAAGGGCAGGTTTGCCGGCACCTGTATTTTTTAGAAACCGGTGCACTAAGGGGATACTATAACCTCGAAGGAAAGGAAGTAACGCATTGGTTTGGGTTCGAAAACGACTTCATAACCTCTTTTCACAGCTTTATCACCCAGGAACCCGCTGTCGAGAATATCCAACTGCTGGAAGGATGTGTTTTGTGGAAGATATCGAAGGATAAACTTACAGAGTTGCTCAACCATTACCAGCAAATTGAAAGGCTGGTGCGGATCATTTATGAAAAATATTATATCAGGCTCGAAGAAAGGTTTGTGAATGCACAGTTCAAATCGGCGAAAGAGCGCTATGAACAACTATTGCAGCAAACACCGCATATCATCGAAAGAGTGCCGCTAGGTTTTATTGCTTCTTATCTTGGTATTAGCCAGGAAACGTTGAGCAGAATTAGAGCGAAGCTATAACCGTTTAGAAAGTTTAGAAGGTTTAGAAGGTTTAGACAGTTTAGGTGGCCGTGCTAAACTTCCTAAACCTTCTAAACCTTCTAAACCAATTTTTACTTTAACATTTCCCACCTCCCTATTTGACATAAGTCAAAAGTTTACATGATCCTCCCGAATAGATTTGTTCTATAAAACCAACAATTATGGAACAAAAACAAATTCAGCAACCATCTACCGCCTTCATTGGCGCTTCGTGGGCAGCATTTTTTATTGGCACAGTTGCCTTCCTCATCGGGCTATGGAATGCTAATATGCAATTGAATGAAAAGGGTTATTATTTTACGGTATTAATGTTCGGACTCTTTTCAGCCATCTCCGTTCAAAAGGCCGTCCGTGACCAATTAGAGGGGATTCCTGTAACCAATATCTATTATGGTCTTGCCTGGTTCACCACATTATTATCCATTCTGCTGCTGACGATCGGATTATGGAATGCTGAGATGGAAAAGAGTGAAAAAGGATTTTATGCCATGGCTTATGTGCTGAGTATGTTTTCGGCTATTGCGGTGCAGAAGAATACGAGGGATATGAAGGCGTCGAAGGAGAAGGAGTTGTTTTAAAAACTCCGTAGGAGTTGCGTGTTTATAGTGAATTGTATGTGTAGCCTGCTTCGGCTCCGTAGGAGCTGCGTGATCATTTTTGCGTAACTCCTACGGAGTTGAAAAACATCTGCCTTCTAATTCCTATAAACACGTTGCCCCTACGGGGCTTGTTGGTCCGGTGAGGTTAATTATTAATTGTTATCAGCAACTTTTCATAAATTGAAACTCCAAAAGTCTTCATATATGAAAAGAACTCTCATCAGCATTTTACTGATCAACTTAATTACAAGCACCGCATCCGCCCAAACGGGCGATAAAAAAGTCTATACCGCTGCCGATTACGAACAGGCAACTAAGTTTTTAGGCTTCAGGACCAATAAATTGGTTGACCGTGGAAGCGTAAGTCCCAACTGGCTGGCTGATGGAAAGCTTTGGTATTCGGTGAATGTGGGCACAGGAAAGGAATTTGTGTTGATCGATCCCGCAACCGGTGAGCGGAAAACGGCTGCTGATTTAAAAACACTGCTGCCAGATGCGCCAAAGGAAAAAGAAGCGGCGGGCAGGCGTAGTTCTGCAACGGAAGTAATGTCGCCAGACAAAAAAAGATCTGCCTTTATTAAAGATTGGAATTTGTGGGTGAGAGATAATGATACCAAAAAAGAAACGCAACTCACTATGGACGGCATAGAGAATTTTGGTTATGCAACAGATAACGCCGGATGGAAAAAAAGTGATCATCCCGTTTTGTTATGGTCACCCGACTCGAAGAAGATAGCCACATTTCAACAAGATCAACGCCATGTAAGCGATATGTACCTCGTGAGTGCGCAGGCAGGCGCACCAAAGCTTTCCGCCTGGAAATACCCCCTGCCAACCGATAAAGATATCATCCGCATTCAAAGGGTGATCATTGAAGTGGATGTTCCCAAAGTGATCCGTTTAAAGATACCCGATGATGCCAGGCGCGGAACACTCTGCGACGATATTTCTTGTTCAGGTAATTTCGACGACAATGAATGGAATGCTGATGGGACAAAACTTGCGTTCGTTTCCACATCACGCGATCATAAGGTAGAGAAGGTTAGGATAGCCGATGCTGCAACAGGTGAAGTGAAAGACGTATTCGAAGAAAAAGTAAATACACAATACGAATCAGGACAAGGCACCATCAACTGGCACTACCTCGCCGCAACAAACGAGATACTCTGGTATTCGGAACGAGATGACTGGGGACATTTGTATTTGTATGATGCCAACACAGGCCAACAAAAAAGCCAGGTCACTTCCGGGAAATTTGTGGTCACACAGTTGTTGAAAGTAGACGAGAAGAACCGCATTTTATTCTTTGAAGCCAAGGGACGAGAAGAGGGAAGAGATCCTTATTTCACGCATTTTTATCGCATCGGTTTTGACGGAAAGAATCTAAAATTGCTAACACCCGAAGATGGTAACCACCAGGTGAACCTCTCAGCAGATGGAAAATATTTTACCGATAGTTATTCAAAGCCCGATGTACCACCAGTTGCCGTGTTAAGGGATATGAATGGAAAATTGATCAGCACGTTGGAAAAAGCCGATGTATCACGTTTGGCCGCAACGGGATGGAAAGCCCCTGAATGCATCAAGGTTAAATCTCGTGATGGAAGATGGGATCTATATGGATTGGTTTTTACTCCTTCGAATTTAGATAAGGCAAAAAAATATCCTGTCGTCAATTATATCTACCCTGGTCCCCAGGCCGGCGGCGTAGGAGGCCGTTCGTTCTCTTCTGCAAGAGGTGACAACCAGGCTTTGGCTGAGTTGGGTTTTATTGTTGTTGTGATCGATGGCACTTGCAATCCCGATCGTTCTAAATCTTTCCACGATGTTTGTTATGGCAATATGGGCGACAATACATTGGAAGATCAGATATCAGGTTTAAAGCAATTGGCATCAACGCATCCGTACATGGATCTCGATAGGGTAGGTATATGGGGACATTCAGGTGGAGGATATGCAACTGCGGCGGCGATGTTCCGTTATCCTGATTTTTATAAAGTCGGAATTTCCGAGTCAGGCAATCACGATAACAGGGTGTATGAAGATGATTGGGGAGAGCGTTATATTGGCCTTATGGCGAAGGATACAAATGGCAAAACCAACTATGCCAACCAGGCCAACCAGACTTTTGCATCAGGCTTAAAAGGCAAGCTGTTGCTGGCTCACGGCGCAATGGATGATAATGTTCCGCCTTACAATACTTACCTCGTGATAGAGGCACTGGAAAAAGCCAATAAGGATTTTGATCTCATCATTTTCCCGCAGGCAAGGCATGGATATGGAGCAGATTCTTATTACATGATGCGCAGGCGCTGGGATTATTTTGTAAAGAATTTATTGGGTGCAGAACCCCCGAAGGAGTTCAAGATAGACCCGAATAAGTAATTGTTCATGGCTAATAGTTGATGGTTCATAGTAGGGCGTTCCAATTGAAAGACTCCGCTATGAACTATGAGCTATGATCCAATCACCATCGCTCAAAATACGTGTTATTGGGTATAACTTGAAAGCGTTTAATGGAGACCTTTATGTCGGCTTAGTTTGATGCCTTAACTAACAGCTCCATTAAATGCTGCCCTTAAATATGAAAAGATCTGTCTTAATCCTTTCTCTTGCCTTATTTTTTTTTACCAATGTGACCGCCCAGATCACCTGTTCTCAACTAGGTGAAAAAGAAGCCAGTTTCACCACACTTGCAAATAAATATTTCGATATTAGTACTCCATCGGCCCGCGATATAGCAGAATTCGAAGGGAATTGCACCGCTTATAAAAGTTTTTTTGAACAGGCGATCAGGGAGAATATTTACGATCTCAACATGCCTCGCACGCTTGGTTTAAAAGTAGTAATGGCGCACTTACAGCAATTGGCCGCCCTTGGCAAATACCAGGCGGTGGCAAACGAGGCGAGGTATGGATATGATTATTTTTTTCGATTCATAGATTTTTCAGACAACCCGGAGGTAAGGTGTTCCAAGGGTAACTCCTCGATGATATTGACGAGGGACAATTTCCGAAATGTTGCAACTCCTTTTATATGCGAAGCTGTAAATGCTTCACTCGAAATAAATAATCCTGCTCTGGCTTCTTTCATTTTTATGGGCGGAACTTACAAAAATGCATTGAAAAGAACAGGCAATTTGAATGAAACAGCGGGCGCTCTCATGCAATACAGGCTCGATCATAAGCTCATCGATGATACCACGTTCATAGTGGCATACACTTATCTGAATACTTTGCGGGAGCATAAAAGCATGATGCAGCTAATGAAAGGCTTCATGAAATTCCCGGAGGAAGACGCCCTTAAAGTGATAACTGACCCCATCTTTATTAAACATGCTCCTCCTTTAGTTAAACGCGGCATGTACGATTACTATCCTTATGCCGAATATTTTGAAGACCTCTACGCTTATTTAAAAGATGATTCGGCCTATCTGCCGATCCAACATGGCGTATTGAAAATGCTTTTTAAAGTATACAACGCAAACGACAAAGTTGGGATCGATGTTTTGCACATGTCAGGATACCTGCGTGGCAGCAGGGAAGGCCAGGCGCCAGGGGCAAAAGCGATGCCTACGATCCAAAAGATCATTGACGCGGGAGATAAAGAATTGATGCTATTGCTGGCCGACTTTATCCGCGATGTTTACAAGAAAAGCGATTCCTTTCCGAGTGAGGACTATGGCGCCTATTTGCTTTACCATGCATTAGGCGATGAAAGATCAGCCAACAAGATGTATAGCCGTATCGAAAAAAGGGTACGGGATCGATACATCAAGCTTTGATATCGCCCACCGGAAAAGTTCCAAATACCTGATACAGAAATTGAAGATAGATTTGATATTTTAAAAAAAAATTGTAGTATTACGACTCAAAACCAACAATTATGATGAAAAAAGCAAAAATCTACGCGGCATTTGCAGCCACACTCTTTTTAGCGGCCACGATCGTTAGTTGCAATAACGAAGGCGATTCGAAAGAAGTAAAGAAAGACTCTACGGTAATTACTACCACGGACACCACTACCAAAATGGCTCCGAAAGACACGATGAAGATGGACACGATTATACCGCCTAAGAAACCGGTCAACAACCCATAGGACCTGATCTTTTTGAAATGAGAAATCCATCCTGGTAAATTACTCGGGTGGATTTCTCATTTTTATTTTTATGCGGCGCGTAGGAAAATACCCCTCTGCCCAGCGGCGCTTACTGTGTAGGAGTTTATTGATGAACCATTCCTCTATGCGATGATGTGCCCTGATGATCACGGCAGCGATACATACAAATATCAGCAATTCAAATAAAGGGGTATGGCCAGTGATATCTGCTACATAGGGATGAAGCAGCAGTGTCAGGTATTCGAATAGTATCAGTAACGAAATGATCCCCAACACCCTGATCAGCCTTACATGGATCTTTCTGCGGCTAAGTAAGAGCGTAAATAAAAAGAGCGCTGGTATAAATATCCCGATGAACAACAACTGCAACTGCTGCATACGTTCTTTCTTCGCTACTCTTTTTTGTTCGGCTAATTCTCTTTGCCTTAGTTGTTCATCACTCGACATTACCTGCGAAGCCCTTATCTTTTCACTACTACTGAGAGAATCACTTAGTTGCTGCGATAATTGCAGGTAAACATAGGCGCTGTCGCTGTTATGTTGCTTCCTGAAAATTTCATCTAGAAGACTGCTGGCCTTTAGCTGCCATCGCAAAAAGCCGTCCTTCCTTGCGATCGATAACATCTGGCGGGCATAGTATTTTGCCGAATCCATCTTTCCAACTGAATCATATAAGTAGCCCATTCCTGCCGACATTTCGCAGATCAGGTCATCATTATTAGCTGTGCGTAAATACGGAAGCGCCAGGTTGAACTGGTTTCTCGCCTGCTCATAATTCTTTTGCTGCAGGTACACTTCGGCTAAACCAACCATTGACATACCCATGAAATTACCATCCTGCTTGTCTGCAGCAATTGATAAGGACCGAAGAAAATAGATGTACGCGGAGTCTGGTTTATTGATCCGGTAATAGAGATCTCCGATGTCAAGCGCAATACTATATTTTAGTTCAAATCTTCCCCGCGAATTATCCTCAGCGATCGTTGCCATGATAGAATCTGCACGGTAATAATAAACAGCTGCCAGATCAAACTCTTCCTGGAAAAGATACACGCTGCCTATATTCAGGATCACACCTGTCATATTCACCGGGTTATTCCGCTTTTCTTCCAACTTCAGTTGGCGCAGATAAAATTCAAGCGCACGAGGGTAATTGCCGATCTTATTAAATGCGTTGGCCAGTTTGCCCAGCGATTTGGATTCGCCTTCTACATACTTTATCTTTTGAGCGAGATACAATGCTTCCTGCGCCAATGCACGGCCTGTATCGGGATTGAATGAATTATATGCGCTGGCAAGCTTCCAGAGAAGGGTTACCCTGCCGGTGTCTTGTTTCTCGTTTGCAAGCAATGAACTGAGACTATCAACCACGCGGTTTTGAGCAGATGCATGGAAATACCAAAGAGCAATGATTAGCAGTAAGTATTTTTTCATGTTTGCTGGTAGATTTCCGGTTATACAAAAATAAGCATCCATTTCTTCTCTTTTTCTCCTTTTTAAATAACCTGATAAACCTTTTATGGTTTTGCCACAGAAGCACAGAAGTACAGAAAAGACTGCACTTCAATATGCCTCTAATTAATTCTGTGCTTCTGTGCTTCTGTGCCTCTGTGGCAACATAAAGTCAACAGCATTGAAATTATTTTTCAACCGGAACGCATAGAAGCTAATAAAAATTGAGTAGTTTGGTACACAAAACCATCTGCCAGCATGATGAAAGCCCGTTTTCTACTCAGCTTGATCTTATCTGTATGCCTTATCAGCACGGCATCTTCACAGTCGGTCTACCATTTTCAATACAAATTCCCGGGGATTGCTGACAGCACCGTTTATCATGCATTCTTTGTACGATATAACGATGGTTCGGGCTTTGTGCGGGTGAGATTTGATGCCCCAGGAACCGGTGAACTGATGTTGATCGAAACGCAACTCTACCAACAGGAAATTGAAACGGCACCGGGAATTCTTGATACCACCTTAATGCGCTTCGCAGCCACCGGCCGCTCCAAATTCATATTTGGAAGCAGCAAGACCAACTACTTAGTACCCTGGTTTGAATTTAAAGTGAATCCAATCAGCAAGAGTTTTGAACTCTCGGATATTATGGTAAAAGATGTTGACGTGCCGGCACGGGCAACGATCCTGTCAACACAAGCCTATAATACCGAAAGCCTTGATAAAGATATCGTTTCCCAATTCTTTACACCCGGTGAAGATTTTTTCAGCAACACAATGGAGCCCGGCACCCGCGGATTATCGGACGTCGAAAAAAAGATAAAGCTTCGCTTGTACATCGTTTCTAATACAAATGATCCGCACATCGGCAAGTCGTGTGCGCTGGACATACAAAGAATACTAACCACGTTCGACAGTATCAGGAAATTCATCGGCATCTCCATGATGACCACCGTTATCTCAGGAAAAAATTACAATAAAGCCGCCGTGCAAAAATTGATAAAGGATATTAATCCTGATCCCAACGATATCGTGGTTTTCTACTACAGTGGCCATGGCTTCAGGAAACCTGAAGATGCACGACCCTTTCCGTATATTGACCTAAGACCAAAGGATGACAAGACCTATAACGTGAATTCGTTGAACATCCTTGATGTTTTCAATTCTATAAAAGGTAAACCCAAATCGGCAAGATTGAACCTTGTGATCAGTGATTGCTGCAATACCATTCCGGGTAAGAACAAGATAGATGCCAAGGCCATCGGCGGTTTTCGCGATATCAAAGACTGGAGTCCGGATAATTGCCGCCAGCTTTTTCTAAATCCTACTCCAACCTCTGTTTTAATAACAGCTTCGGATGTTGGCCAGTTCTCAGCCGCCGACACCACAAAGGGAAGTTTGTTTACGATCTTCTTCAAAGCAGCGCTGGAAAACAATATCACCAATTTTAAAAAGAATGTGAATTGGGACCAGGTAGTTGCCGAAGCAAAAAACGCAACCAGCATCAAGGCAAAGCATACTTATTGCGACAGGCCATTCATTCCCGAAAATATTTGTGCGCAGGATCCGCTACCGAAAGTGGTGATGGGAAGGGGAAATTAGTTTGGTGTTTTCTGTTTTTCAAGTTCAAAGAGTACATGTCGAATTGAAAGAACCCAAAATGGTAAACAAAAACCTAAAACTACTTAGTTCTTGAAGGCCGATACATACGTTCTTACATTCGGATATCTTGTCAACAGGCTATTCCATTTTTGGGTATCACGATATTTTTCCCACACAGGGTCATATTTTAATACCCAGGAATAATTGAATCCTTTTTTCATCGCATCTTCCAGCCATTTCCATGCGCCCGAGTTGTCGCCCATTTGTGCATAGAGCCTGGCGATGGTATAGGTTGTCTGATTGTCATTATTATTCTCGAAGAGGTATTGTTTGTACCAGCCCAGGGCTTGTTTGGGTTGCTTTGATAACAGGAACAATCTTCCTCTAAGGTCCTCGATCGCCGAAACGTTGTAAGGATAGATAGCGTCCGCTTCACTGAGTATTTTTTTTGCGAGATCGAATTTACCCGCAGCGATATCATATTCGGCCAGCAGCATTCTATCCGGGAAGTTGATCTGGTTTTGATCGTAGAGATATTCCAGGTTTTCCAAAACCGCCCTGTTCTTATAAAGATCATGTGCGATATCAACCATCTTCAATCTAAATGCAGCATTGTCGGGAGCCATCGTAATAGCCATATCATAATATCTATATGACCATTTTTTTGAACCGGCCCATACATTTACGTTACCGATCTTGAAGTAGATATCCGCAAGGGTTTCCGGCTCCTTTATCATTTGTGCTGCCTTTGACAAATATTCAATTGCATCCATTCTTGGTGTGAAAATAGGGCTGGGAGCCTTTTTCATGGTCTCGTTGGTGCCGGGTAATCTCAATTGTACCGTATCCACCCTGAGTAGAATACCATTCTGAGATGTGGCCCTGTCTAGTTGCATATCAGGATAGCTGGTTAAAAATTTATTGTGTTCCTTAACGTCCATGAATACATCTCTATTCAACAATGGGAAATACACAATGCTGTCGAGGTAGTGATAACGTGAAGGTTGAGATGCCCGTTCATACAATAAGAGTCCCAACTTGTACGGCCAGTTCGCATCGGAGGGGTAAGCATCCATTGCTCTTTTATAAAAGGCATTTAATTCAGTAAATGCCAGTTTACTATTGTAATGTCCAAAATCCTGTATGATCTTTTCGGCTTCTGTGAATCGGCCAAGCTTTTCCATGTTTTGCCATAATTTCATATATCCTGCAACATCCTCTGGACTGTCTTCAATGATCTTTCGATATGAAGCTTCCGCTTCCTCATGATGCCCCCATTTCTCATAAACAGAGGCGATAAAATAAAGATCTTCTATACGATTATAGAAGTTGGCGCGATAGAATGTGTCGACACAATGATGGTCGTATGACCAGTTTTTGCTTTCCTTGATAGAGTCGCAATGCAGTTTGAACTCGGGAGTATCAAGACAATTATCCAATGCGAGCCTAAACATCACTTCTGCATTCTCCCATTTTTTCAGGTCATAAAATAGCTTACCCATATAATGATAAACAAGCGGATCCTTGCGGTCTGCCGCAATTACTTTTTTGAAGAATCGTTCGGCGTTGATGTAATGTACCGTGTCGATCAGCGTTTTGAAGGGGTCATTCGGATCAGTATATCGGCCTCGATAGTATTCTGTTTCGCCGAGGTAAAACCAGGCCATCACATCGTCTTTCAGTAATTTGTTACTGTCGACTACACAAAAAATTGATCCAAAAGCTTCAACCTCAGGTTTAGCGAGCGCTATATGATTATCTGCTCCGAGAAAATGGAAACCCATCTTTCTAAGCGAAGCCTCATAAAAAAACGAGTCTGCGGTTTCATACTTAGTGAGATTGTTGTACAACACACCTAATCTTTCAAAAGGCAAGTAGTGCCGCGAGTTGATATCAATGGCATCGCGATAATATTCTTCTGCAAAAAGTTGATTACCGCTGTTTTCATATACAGCACCCAAATTCACATTGGTTATTTGCAAACCAGCCTGCAAGCTATCAGCGATCCTTCCGGCATTGATCCCTTCACTGGTTTTGTTGGTTGTTGCATAAAGGCCACTGAGGTTGGCCCAGGGAATCGCCCAGTCGGGTGCGATCTGCGTGGCACGTTGATAGAACTTTTCAGCCCTGGCATATTCTTTTTTTTGCAGATAAAGATTGCCCATTTCATTTTGGATATTGGCCGCGTTGTCATCCAGGTCCAATGCTTTCTGCTGTTCGGCAAAAGCTGTTTCGATCAATGCCCTGGGATCTTCAATCAATGGTATCTTCAACCTGGCGTTGACGCCGGCAAAATAATGTTTGTCAACTTCTAATATTCTTTGCAAACGATTATCGGGAGAAGTTAATTTAGCCGCCACTGAAAACATTAAAGGATATTCATCATAGCCATTGAATGCAAGATTGTAATACCGGCGTTTTTCAAGTTCAGCCGCATCGCCTTTCAGATATGCGTTGATAACCGTTTCCCCCCTGGTATGTATGATCTCCGCAAGCTTTTCATTGAATCTTTTTATCTTATCAGGGTCATCATTCAAACTGGCTTTCAAGGCATCCAGTTTGTCTTTAAGATCTGCATCGGATGATGAATCACGCACTTCGGCTATCGCGGCAAAAGGAATTTGTTCTTTTGAAAGTTTATCCAGTTTAAAAAAATCCAGCGCATCCTCAATGTCCCATGTTTTGAAAAGATTGAAAAAATGATCCTGCTGCTGCATGGGCAATGCACGAAGGCCGCTGCTCGTGAGGATCGGGGTTCCCATTTGAACCATTACTTTGTTTACGATCGTTTTGTCTACATCAGCCAACCTGAAATCTTTGTCGCCCGAAAGCACGGGATTCTGTTTGATATTATTTCCTGCAAGCACTGGGTCGCGTGCGAAACAGGAATCGAGATATACCTGTATATCTTTTACTGTAACCACACCATCCTTGTCTTTATCAGCGAGTCCTTTTAATCCATTCACCAGGTACCAGGAAAAAGCGCCACGTCCGCCGCCCCAGGCCTTATCTTCCGCCGATAACTGATCTGTTGCACAAGATGCGATCCTGATCTCTTTTTTCTTCACCCTCAGCAGGTTTTCACCAACGAGGCTCGACCAATGGAATGCGCCACTGTTCATATCACCTGAGTGACAGGCATCGGTGATGAGCACCACATTGGCATTGTTACGGACACTCAATGTATTGGCATAATCGTTCAGGTCCTCTATTCGAACGGCATTGTTCTTGTAATTTGGGCGGGGAGTATTGTAAGTAAGTAAGAAACCGAGATCGTAAATGGTTTGTGATTCTTTATCGCCATGGCCGGCAAAATAAAAATAAACCAAGTCGTCTTTTTTACAAACTTCAGTAAGCCATGTTAAGGCATTATATACCGCAGCAACAGTTGCATTTTCATTTAACAGTAGTCTTATATTGTCTGTTGGAACAGAGCCGCCGGATTTGGATTTAAGGAAATCTGAAAATTCCTGTGCATCCCTGTGTGCAAATTTTAAAGCGGGAATATTATCGCCTTCGGCGTATTGAGAAATGCCAACCACAACGGCGTAGATATTCGGAGGTTTGACCGTAACATGGTTATTCTGCTGGGCCAGGGCAGCATTGCATAATGTTGCTGATATTAATAAAAGAAAAAAGCCCTTCATTTTTGCTGGATGGTTAGCTTGACACTTAAAGTTAATCTATTTGAACACTTATATGAAGTCAAAAGTTAAAATTCAAAAGTCAAAAGAGACTCCAATATTTTTGAAATGCCCTTTTTACTTTTGAATTTTAACTTTTGACTTATCGATCACTACTCGCTTTTGATCGAATTCAACACAAAACCCTTCAACTGGTAATGCGTTAGAACCGTTTGTGCTGTGAGTGACAGCTTCACATCCGGAAGGAAGTCTTCTATTTTCATTTCATGAAATGTCATTGCTTGTCCGCAGATAATGAATTTGGTGCCAATGCTCTTCAGTTCATTGATGAGTTTAATGCTGGGATTGTCTTTCTTAAATTTCTTTTGGTAATACTCATTGGTGCTAACAGCAAACAATGCGCTGCCGTGTATGACTATAACCGGGGTTATCTTGTTTTGGGGAACACCTGAGGCAATGTGCAGGTTGATCACCCGGGCTACTTCCCCCAAGCCACCATCTATTTCAGACTTTATTGAATCAGGATTCGCATCCGTTAGTTCGAATAACAGTTTATATTCGATATTTGGATCAGGTATCTCCGTTACGCCCTTCACAGGAATGATACCACCAAGCTTGGATTCTTTACCCTCTTTGATCAAGGGATATTCGGCACGTGCAAAAAGTTTATCCCATTTCTCCATATTGGCAAATTGCTTCTCGATCTTCACGGAATCTGCATGGATGGTTGCACGGAGGGTACTGTCTTTCTTGTAATTCCGCTCAGCATCGGTCATGGGTGCAGGAGGCTGGGAAGATGCGGCAAAAAAAGTTGTCGCTGCTATCAGCAACAGGAGCAATTTTCTCATAATTATGTCATTTAGTTTGATGAGGAAGATACATTATTCATTTGGATGATGTTATTTTAATTCGATCCTTTTTTTGTTAGCCGGCTGTTAAGCGCTACTGAGACGGAAAATTTATCTACATATCCCCATTGTTGCCCGATTCAACTATTTAGCGCATGTTTTTTGGGTAATTTTGCGAAACAATAGTTATGAAAAAATATTTAATAGTCCCGGTACTCGCGTTATTAATGCTCTCTTCTTGTGTTTCAAAAAAACTCCTCACCAAATCGGAGGAAGAAGCAGGCCAGTTAAGGGCTCAAAACCTTTCGCTTAAGAGCCAGATCGAAACCTTGCAGGCAAGTATTACTGAGCTGAACAGGCAGTTGGCAGATCTCAACAGCAAAAATGGTTCGTTGGGTGAGCAAACCCAGACCCAGATGGACCAGTTGAAAAAAACGAATGAAGAACTGGAAAGGCAACAGCAAAAATTGAAACTGTTGCAGGATCTAATTGCACAGCAAAGCAAGGACCAGAACGATGCACTCAAAAAGAAGAACGAAGAATTGCTGGCACAACAGCAAAAATTGCAACAATTGCAAGACGTGTTGGCGCAACAAAATCTCCGCTCTAAGCAATTGCGGGATAAAATGACCGATGCACTAAAAGGATATAATTCCAGCGATCTCTCCATCATGCAAAAAAATGGCAAGCTCTATGTTCGCCTTTCGGAAAACCTGCTTTTCCCTTCCGGCAGCGCTGAAGTAAATCCAAAAGGAGTGGAGGCACTGGCAAAGTTGGCAGCCGTGCTGAATCTTAATGGAGATGTTGCGGTGAACATCGAGGGCCATACCGATAGCATTCCGATCCGCGGCCGTTATAAAGACAATTGGGACCTGAGTACGGCAAGAGCGACCTCTATCGTGCGCATACTGACTGAAAATTATAAAGTAGATCCGCTGCGTGTGGTAGCCTCGGGACATAGCTACTACGATCCCGTCGATAGTAACTCCACCCCCGAAGGCCGTGCACGCAACAGGAGAACCGAGATCATACTGTCGCCGAAGCTGGATGAGATGTATAAGTTGTTGGAGACGACGGAGTAATGGCGTGATAATTGATAATGTATAGTTGATAATTGATAATGTTTCAATCCGATACTTTCAGCTGAATAGGTTGAAGCACCAAGCTGAAACATTATCAATTTTTCATTTTTCAATTATCAATTATCTACTCATGTATTACATCGACGTCTTTATCCCTCTCGTGTTCGGCGTAATGGCGATCTCCATCCCGCAGATACTTATTAAAGAAAATCATCCCAAGTTGGAAAGAAGAACCGTGATCATGAGGAGGATAGGGTATGGGTTGGTTGGACTGACAATTTTGTACGGTATTTTTCGATACTTGTTATAACGATTGTTCCGAAAACGGCAATTATTTTCCAAACCTATGGCCAGGCACCTTAAGAAATCTTGGCACAATTATTTCATTAAGTATATAGTCAACAATCCTGGATAGGGGAGATTACAAAGAAAAACTCTGAGAAATAGACCCTCACAACTTGATCCGGGTAATGCCGGCGAAAGGAAGACAGGAAAGTTACACAAACCCCACTACACGTGGGGTTTTTTAATTCGAACTAATTACTAATTTTCTTCGGTTCATAATCAAACATCAGCACTGCGTTCTCCTCCAAACTGGCGCTGGCATGCAATTCATAGCGTTTGTCGCCGGCAGTAACAACGATAAGGGCGGTATTGGGCGGAATGCTGCCAAGGTTCTCGGCATAAAGAACGATCTCATGAGTTTTCGACTTTTCATCCAGTGCCAGGTCTATCACTATCGGCTTTTCAGAAAGTAATCTTTTATTGACAAGCAGTTTACCATTGTAAAATATGGTGACGGTATCTCCATCCACGATCGCATTATCATAAATATTAAGTGTGATATACTTAACATCAACCGGGAGATGACTGAAGACCGTATTTTTTCTTTCCGTCATCTTCTGGACGATCGACACCGTATCATTTTTTTTGATGACGGGAGGAGTGATGACCACTTGTTTAATACTGTCTTTTTTGGGAATGACAGCGATAATACTATCACGGGGTTTTACTGGTATTGGCTTTGCTGCGATCACAACATTATTAACGGAATCCTTAGGCTTTTGTAAAGGCGGAAAACAAGAAGCTACACCCGCAGGCATTTCCGGAGGGGTTGAAGAAACTCTTTTTAATTGGAGAAACTCTGGCCCCTCATCCTGCTCGAGTGGCTCTGGCCGCTGTTGCGGCGGTTCATCATCGCCAACTATGATCGAGCGGATAAGGTCAAAAAGTCCCTTATGGCGTTCTTTATTTCGTTCATTGCTGATGGAATCCGTTTTTATACGCATTTCCGCTTCCAATTTATTATTACCGGAAAGGTTGTCGTGCCAAATCCTGATCCGCATCAATCGGTGAGCGCCACTATTTTCAAGAAAAGAGGCGCCGGTCAATACCCACCAATCCCTTCTCTTATCATACACTCCTTCAAACAATGCTTTGCAATGATTTCCTCTTTCGCTGATAACTGTATCATAAGTATAACCGCACATCTTATCGCCATTCTGGATGATATTTACCTGGAGAAATTGTCCGCTCTTGGGTTGGAATATCGTGTGACCCATTATTCCTTCCCATGTACCGGTGAGGTCCATTTGTGCGCTTGAAGTATTGACGGATAGCAGGAAACCAAAGAGGATGATATAATACCGAAACGAGGTCATAGCGGTACTAAATTTAGTTAGTTTCCCGCAGATTTCGCAGATAACACAGATCGAAGCGTCTTTTCTCAGCGAAATCCGCGAAGTCTGCTGGAAACTATCATTTTTCAAATAAAGTTTCTACTTTTCTAGCCTAAACAAACTTCATCACGAAAATCTTCATCAGTATCATTGCAATACCGTTTGAAAGTTAACAAAACGTTCAGATTCTCTTCAGATTTAAAAGCTAGGTTTGCCTGATTTTTAAACTTAGGGAATGCTAAAAACTATACTGGTCGGAATACTATTGCTAATTACTACTACAAGCCAAGCTCAGGAAAATGAGAAGAAAAACGAAGGAACCATTCTTGGCAATATCACGGACTCTGCATCTCACAAACCGATAGAATACGCCACCATAACCTTATTCCGCGAGGGAAATAAGAAAGCAGTGAATGGCACAGTTACCGATAAGAACGGTGAATTCAGTGTGGCATCAGTTGATCCGGGAACTTATAAGGTTGTTGTAGAATCAGTAGGTTACCTGCCTTATACCATCAACAATGTAACTGTAACTAAAAAGGATGCGGTTGTAAAACTTCCAGCAATTTCTTTATCAAAGAGCCGGGTCACACTACAAACGGTAACGGTAACTTCTTCCGCTCAATTGATCGAAAATAAGATCGACAAAGTAGTGTTCAACGCCGAAAAGGATCTTACCTCACAGGGAGGAGTAGCAACTGATGTACTTAAGAAAATTCCGCAGGTTTCTGTAGATGTTGATGGCAATGTGGAACTTGCCGGAAGTGCAAGCATCAAATTTTTGATCAATGGCAAACCCTCTACAGCATTCGGCAGTAACATTGCGGATGTATTGGCATCTATTCCTGCCAGCCAGATAAAAAGCATCGAAGTGATCACCAACCCCGGTGCAAAATATGATGCGCAGGGATTGGGAGGTATCATTAATATCATCCTCAAACAAAGCAAAGTGAAGGGTATCAATGGAAATGTTTCGTTGACTGCCGGCACCCGCAACGAGAATGGTTCCTTTAATTTCAATGCAAGAAAAGGCGACCTGGGTTTTAATGCTTTCCTCAGCGGTAACTCAAGGCTGGCGGCGACTTTACCCACAACATCAGAACGCTTGTCCGTTGATACAGCCGCGAAAAATGATCTTTCTTTGCAGCAGGATGGCAGCAGCCGTTTTAAAAGACATGGAATGGAAACGGGTTTTGGTTTTGACTGGACCTATAAAAAGAAAAACAATTTCAATGGTTCGTTTCGTTATGGCGATTTCGGAAATTCATCAATGAATATGGTGAACCAGTTGCAGTTGGTGACGGCGCAAAATGGGGGTGGGATACTCTCTTCTATCGCAACGGTTAATCATAGCACAAATAAATCAGCCTTTAACGGTTTTGATGTTGAGTTTGGGTACAAAAGAACCTTTGACAAAGAAGACCAGGAACTGGAGATCGCGGTTAATTCCAGTTTCGAAAAAAATCGTGGCATAGCAAGTAATTACCAATCATTATTGCCGCAGGATTCCGTGTATTATGGCACCAATAGTTCCAACCCGGGAAAAGAAAATGAAACCGAGATCACGATCGACTACGCCCAGCCGCTGAAAGAAGATGTGAACCTGGGGATAGGAGGGAAGATGGTCTTCACCAACATCAACGGCAGCTCCGATGTCAATGCGTTTGAACCCTCGTCAAAATCATATCTCTTCGATACTTCCTTATCCAACTCGCTCAATTACAAGCAACAGGTTTATGCAGTCTACGCCGAATTAAGTTTCCCTGTAGGCAAGCTTTTTGAAACCAAGCTGGGTGGGAGATACGAGCGAACGGAGATCAGTTCCTTTTTCTCCAATGCGCAAACACAGGCAGGCAAACACGGGTATAATACATTTGTACCTTCTATCTTTTTTTTAAGAAAGTTGGGAGAGAAGGAGACCATCAAGCTCAGCTATTCCAAGCGGATCGAGCGGCCGGATTACAATGATCTCAATCCTTTCATCAACACAACAGATCCAAAGAATATCAGCGCAGGAAATCCCTTGCTTTTACCGGAGTTGGGGCATCGCTTCGAATTAAGTTATAACCACAGCTTTAAAAAAGCGGGTTCTTTTACCATCACTGCGGGCTATCGAATGAACGAACATGACATACAACCGTTTATTGTTTTTTATCCCTCACTAAAGGTCGGTGATTCGGTATATACTAACGTGGCTGTAAACACAAGGCAGAATATCGGCGTGGAAAAGAATATAGGTGTTAATGCTTTCGTGGATCTGCGTCCGAACGACAAACTAACACTTCGCTCCAACCTTTCTTTTTTCAGAAGGCATACCATCAATGCACTTGACCCGGGTTTTAATTCCAATAGTTTCAATTATCGCTTTAACCTCAATGCCAGCTACCAGTTCAGCAAAACACTTGCCGGCGAATTCTTCGGCAATTTCAATTCAGCACGACACGAAGCACAGGGAACTTATCCATCATTCACGTCTTATAGTTTTGCTGTGCGCAAACAATTCTGGAATAAAAAAGCCAGCTTGGCGTTGAGTGCAAGCAATCCTTTCGGCGAATACGTTGATCAACGAACAAAATTGAACGGGTCAAACTTTACAGTTAATAGCCTTCGTCGCGTTCCATTCCGCCAGGTGGGTATCAATTTTACGTGGAAGTTTGGCAAGCTGGAGTTTAAGAAAGAGAAAGAAGAGGATGCTGCGCCAGCTGCGCCTGAGGGGCAATAAATTGATTGTCGGAACCTCAGATTAGCCTGATTAACTGATTATTCTGAGTACGATACGGAAGCCATCAGGATGATCAGTTAATCAGGCTAATCTGGGGTTCAGACCTTGTACCGAAGTAATATCTTTGATAACGAATGCTCGTTCCTTTTGAGAAATATAGTTTGATCACTTCGATATCTCCGGAAGAAGTACATGATCGTCTTGCTGCAAGCGTAGATACCAGCAAAAGTTTATTTCATGCAAGTCGCGGGAATAAATCCTATTACGGCCAGGTATCGCAATTTTCATTTAAGATCCAACGTAAAATAACTTATCGCAATTCTTTTTTGCCGGTCGTTAAGGGCCAGGTTAGTTCTTTCGCCGGCCAAACCCGCATAGATATTCAAATGCGACCACATGTTGCAGTTTCGGTATTTATGCTTGTTTGGTTAACTTTTACCGGTATAGCATGTATTGCTGTTAGCCTGGTATTGATACAACGATTGATGAATTCGGATGATACGAAATTTAATCCCGCGTTGCTGACACCTTATGCCATGTTCATTTTTGGCTATGCGCTGGTAACATTTGGGTTTAAATCGGAAAGCAAAATTGCTAAGAAATTTCTGGCTGATCTTTTGGAAGGTAGGAAGCAATAAGGCGATCCTTTTCACCCAATTCTCTTTCAGACAAAGAAGCACTGTATATTTATGTAGCAATTCATCTCTCATGTCCATCGAACAAACAAAGGACCTCATTAAATTCCTCAAGCCATTCTCTGCCGAAAACAAAGAACTGGCGCTATGGCTCCGCGAATGGGTATGGAAACAATATCCCAACAGCAACGAACTCATCTACGACAATTACAATGCACTGGCATTCGGCTGGTCAACATCCGACAGGTTGAGTGATACGTTTTGCTCGGTTGCTGTGTTTGGTAAAGAGTATGTTCATTTTGGTTTTTATTGGGGAAACCAGATCGCCGATCCTGAGCAAATGTTGGAAGGCAAAGGCAACCAATACCGTTATATAAAAGTCTATAACAAAAAAGGTTTTCCAAAAGCGTATATTAAGAGCCTGGTGAAAGAAGCTTATGCCAATTCACTGGGCAAATTGAAAGAAGGCAAGCAAATGCTGAAAGGGCAGACGATCACTAAATCAATATCAGCAAAGAAACGGCGACCGAAGTAATTCAAAAGTAAAAAATCAAAAACTAAAAGTTATGCATCATATAGCCATTATATCGTCGAGTGTTCGTATCGGGCGCAACAGCCATCGCGTAGCGCTATATTTCAAAAATTATATCGAAGAGAACAAACTCGCTACTGTGGAGATATTGGACCTGATGGAGTACCAGTTCCCCGTGTTCGATGAGCGGCTGCGTTTTCAAAAAGAACCCACGCCAAAAATGCTTGACTTTGCGGGAAAGATAAAAGCCGCGAGTGGCGTGCTGATCGTGACGCCGGAATACAACGGTGGTTATCCTGCTGCCTTAAAAAACGTGGTGGATCTTTTGTATGATGAATGGCGCCGCAAGCCCATTGCTATCTCCACGGTATCCGACGGCATCTTCGGCGGCTCGCAGGTGATCACTTCGCTTCAATTCTCTTTATGGAAGATCAGGGCGTGGACGGTGCCCGCTATGTTTCCGGTTCCTAAAGCGCCGCAATCCTTTGATGAGAATGGCGTGCCAGTTGATAAAGCAGGAACGGATAAACGTGCCAAGACATTCCTGGACGAGCTGGTATGGTGCATGGATGCAAAAGGCAAGATGGATACGCAATAAGGTGCTGTGGGGTGTTGATCAAAAGGTTTATCTTGAAAAGAAAACATGAAAAAGAAACTCCTATTTGTTCTGCTGGTCAGTCTTACAGCTTTGCTGACTTCTTGTGGAGGAGCGGAAAGCCCTGCCTCTTGCGCCAAAAAGTATTGTGCACTGAATGCGAAATATAGGAGCGCCACTACCAATGAGGAAAAGCTGAGAACCAGGAAAGAACGCGACGATTATGAGAACGAATTGGAAAAAGAATACAAAGGGAATACTGAGTTTTTTAAAGACTTCGAAAAGGAAGTAGAGAAATGTGGGGGAGGCGGATAATTGAAAAATTATTAGCGACGGTCGGTATGTGAGGAAGTTTTTGGCTAACTTTCCCTAATGAAACATTTCAAGTTTTATTCCAAAGAAGATATTCTCTCGCTTACCAAAGTGCGCCGTTTTGAAACAAAACTTGGCGAAAGGGTACAATACCTCAAACCCGGCGCCGATTGGCCGGAAGTACTCGAGCACTCCACAGCAAAGTATATACTACTGGGCATTCCGGAAGACATAGGAGTGAAGGCCAACTATGGCATTGGCGGTGCCGATAGCACCTGGTTGCCTTTTTTATCTTCCTTCTTAAACATCAAGAGCAATGATTTTTTGGCCGGCGAAAATATCTTGCTGCTGGGGCATTTTGATTTTGGCGACATCAAGTTCCTTATCGAAAACAATGCATACAACCCGGATGAACTCATCGATGCTTATCGTCATGCTGTAAATATTATTGATGATGAAGTGGAGAGCATGCTCAAACTGATCGCCTCGCATAAAAAGATCCCGATAATCATCGGTGGCGGGCATAACAATTCGTATCCCATCATTAAGGGCGTAGCAAAAGGACTTCATAAAGCGGAGGTCGTACCGCTGGCGCAAATCAACTGTATCAACCTTGATGCGCATGCGGATTATGCAGTTTCGGAAGGAAGGCATAGCGGCAATGGTTTTCGGTATGCTGAGGAGGATGGTTATCTCGGTAAATACTGCATGGTGGGTTTGCACGAAAACTATATTTCGCAAAACCTGCTGATGGATATTCATAATAATCCCTTCCTGGATTATATCAGTTATGAAGAGATATTCATCCATGAGCGAAAGAATTTTATCCAGGCCGTTGCCCACGCAACAGGTTTCACGGAAGATAGTTTCACCGGTGTTGAACTCGACCTCGATTGTATTAAGAACGTGCTCAGCAGCGCCTGCACACCAAGCGGCATCAGCGCATTGAATGCGAGGCAATACATGAACTTCACTGCTACG
>Ga0070682_100000107_pt1 | contig 73993 bp, 78 predicted proteins | sample KBSC63LmetaG_FD_64668 | JGI IMG/M metagenome (GOLD analysis project Ga0070682, IMG submission 64668) | Corn rhizosphere microbial communities from Kellogg Biological Station, Michigan, USA - KBS C6-3L metaG | ecosystem: Host-associated > Plants > Roots > Rhizosphere | place: USA: Michigan...
TTGCCAACGATCAATCTGCCTGGTTTATTGACCTGGTCGATATTGAGATCGAAATAATCGTTGATGATATAACCTGCCGCTGCAATCAACAAAGACGCAATGCAAAGCCAGGGCAAGAGATTTAGGTCAAACAAAATACCGATACCCTTTTTGCTCAATGGCAGTACAATAGCATAACAATATAATATCTGGGTAATTGCAATGAAAAGGAGATTCGGCCAGCGGATGAGTCGGAAAAACGCAATTACTAGTTTCATGAATTGTTTTCTGGAACGAAAATAAGCAAAGGATGGCGAAACCTCGGGCCAAGGCAAAAGTAAAAATTCAAAAGAAAAAAGTTGGAGTCCTCAAGTTATGGGTTTTGAATTTTCACTTTTGACTTTATCTGATAGGTAGCACAGAACCTTATAGGTTGATTTCACCGGACAGGTTTACTTCGAAGCAACCGAAGTATCCAGATCCCAATGCCCATTCAACTTCAATACCTTTTCGATCACGTCTCTTGCGCAACCTTTACCTCCTTCAAATGGCGAAATGTATTGGGATACCTGTTTGATCTCTGTAGCGGCATCAGCGGGACAACAGGCCAATCCCACCAACTGCATGGCGGAATAATCAGGTATATCATCACCCATGAATAAGATCTCTTCCCATTTCAGACCATGTTGAGCAACATACTCTGTCAATTTCTCTTTCTTATTCTCTACCTGCAAAAAATTTTCGGTAACGCCGAGTTTATCCAGGCGTTGTTTTACGGCATCGGAAGTTCCACCTGAGATCACCAGCACCCTATACCCTTTCTTTACCGCTAACTGCAGGGCATAGCCATCCTTGATATTCATCCGCCTCGCCATCTGCCCGTCGTTCAGCACCAGCAGGGTGCCATCGGTGAGCACACCGTCGACGTCGAATACGAAGGTTTTGATTGGTTTGAATTTGGCGAGAACGTTCATATGATTGATTGATCAAAATGGAAATTCAAAAGTTAAAATTAAAAAATCAAAATTGGAACCTCCTATTAATTGCGGCTCTGCTTTTGAATTTTGACTTTTGCCTTTTTACTTTTGATTATCCCTCCACTCATACACCCACTTGCTCTGTATCATCTCCAGGTGGCCCTCATTGCTTTGCGCAGCTGTACCGGCAAAATTAGGGATCTCCAACACCCATTTGTGCAGGTCGGTAAAGCGGATGCGGTATATCTTGCTTTCACCAAAATCGTCGCCAAAACGTTCGTAGAGTTTCATGGCGATGTCTTCATAATCGTTCCAGTGAATGGGAGGCTCGTAAGTCATAGTTAAGAAAAGTTGGCAGTCGCCAGTTTGCAGTTGGCAAGTTACAAGTTAGCAAATATGTGTTGATGCGATCAGCTTATAATATTTCGGGTTAAAGAATCATTTTTTTTCTGGAAGTATGGAGAGCTTTCTCCTGCAAACTGCCAACTGGCAACTGCAAATTGTCCCTACTCTCCCAGGAACTGCGTCTGATCCGGCAATGTCACCGATATTTCGCCATCTCCGTCCTGCAACACACATTGGCAGCCAAGTCGGGAATTTATCCTCGGACTCACTGCCCTATCGATGAAATCCTCCTCCTTGTCGCTCAATTCTTCTAAAAATTCATCACCTTGCTGCACGTAAATATGGCAGGTGCTGCAGGCGCAAACACCACCGCAGTTGTGGTGCAGCTCGATGTCATTCTTCAGCGCTACTTCCAAAATGGATTGTCCCGGCTCAATATCCATCAAACTAACCGGTTCCCTGCCTTTCTCTTCAAACTTAAACGTAATACTATACATATCCTGCAAATTTCGGCCTGCAAACCTAGTTTAAATTACTAAATGGGGAAAATATAGATTTGAATTGATCGTTTAGAAAGTTTAGACGGTTTAGAAAGTTTAGGTGGTAGCCCATTCTAAACCTTCTAACCTTTCTAAACGATCTCAACCATTTTTCTTTGCGCACTAAAAAACTATTCACTAATTTCCAATAAATAAAAGAGCATGCCGTATATGAAATTGATCTTCGTAATTGCCGTTAGCCTGCTGATGTTCAATTCCTGTGGTAGCGATAGCAAAAAACCAACTGAGACAAAGAAAGACAGTGTTGTTTCAAAAAAAGACAGCCAATCCCAGCCCAAGGTTGAAGTAAGCACCAAAAAACCACCCATCATCAATATTGTTGACAGCGTTCAGCCCAGGCGGATCATCGTTTACATGAAAGATAGCGCCGCTACTTTTGAAAGGATCAGCATGAAGCTTGGACAGATCTACGGGGTTAAACTGGCGGAGTTCTTCAAGAAAAATTCATTGAAAGTTGCCGGCGCCCCCATGGCATGGTACATCACACATAAAGCACCGTTCTTCTTTGAAGCAGGTGTGCCGGTCAATAAAAAGCCGACCAAACAAATGGCTGGTGTCCAGGTTAGGGAAACAACCGCCGACAGTGTGGTGATGGCGCATTTCTACGGACCATACGACCTGATGAATGTTGGATATGATGCATTGAAAGAATGGCTCAAGGATCACAAAAGATCATTAAAGGCACCCGCCTACGAAATATATGTGGGAGATCCTATCGATAAAAAAGGTAAACCTGTTGATCCGTATCGAGTGCAAACGGATATTGTGTTTCCGAGGAAGTAATTTCAAAGGTTTAGTAGGTTTAGAAAGTTTAGGATGTTTAGATTGCTCACCTAAACCTTCTAAACCCTCTCAACTCCCTAAACTTTCATGATACTTTCCGTCAACTTCAAATACATATACTTCAATTTTGGATAAGCATTCAACAAACGGAGATGTTTATCCAAAGTAAATACATCATTCCTAAGTGCAGGCCCGGTTTGCACTGCAGCCGGTGAATTGTGTTCGATGCGTTCTGCCGTTTCAAGAATAAGTGGCACCAACATTTTAAAATCTACGTTCTCCTTTGCGCAAAACTCTTCGGCCAATGCATACAAGTGGTTGGTAAAATTGCTTACGATCACGGCAGCCACATGCAGTTTCAATCTTTCTTCATCACCTGCAACACAAACAGAACCGGAGATCGTACGTGCAAAATCTTCGATCAATGCAATGGTCTCGCTGGTGTTTCCATCGATCAATAAAGGAATGCCAGCCTTTGCATCCATCTCCTTCCGCAAACTTTGCAGTGGATATAGCACACCATAATTATGTGATATCTCTTTCAATGCATCTTTGGATATAGAGCCCGCGGTATGCACTACCAATATGTTTCCTGCATGAAAAACTTTATTGAGCTCATACAAAGCGCTATCCTTTACAGCGATGAGATAAATATCCGTTTCGGTGCTGAGAGAACCACTGTAGTCGGCCCAGCCACATTGCAATTCTGTTGCCAGTGTTTTTGCATGTTCTGCATCACGACTTATCACCTGGATCAATTCGTGCCCGGCCTGTTTTATCAGGCGGCCCAACACCGTAGCAACGTTTCCCGAACCAACAATTACAACTCTCATAATACTATCTTTGAATTGATGAAACTCTCACAAAGGTTAGCAATTGCATACATACAAACAAAATTTAAACTATTGTCGGGCATTTCAAAAAGAAAGGCTGCAGAACAAGCTTTTGTTTTGTTCAGTACGCCATTCCTGAGATCAAAGAGGTTGGGTGTGCCTAAAAATGCGGAAGTTCTAACGTTTGAATTCAAAAACCTTACCATAAATGGCTATCGCTGGAATTTTCCACAAGATATCAAGGTACTGATGCTTCATGGCTTCGGTTCCGCTGCCTACAAGTTTGAAGCTTATGCTGCGCCGTTGATCGAAAAAGGTTACGAGGTGCTGGCTTTTGACGCTCCCGCTCACGGTAATAGCGGAGGAAAGACCGTTAATGCAGTGGAATATGCCGCAATGATCAATAAAGTGATCGAATTGTATGGTCCCATTAATAAATTCATTGCACATTCATTTGGTGGTATTGCATTGAGTCTCGCCCTGGAGGATAAGATGCTGAATGCTGATACAAAGATCGTTTTCATCGCACCCGCAACCGAAACCAGCACTGCGGTTGATGGCGCATTTGCCATGCTGAAGATCAATGATGCGAGGGTGAAAAAAGAATTTCACGACATCATATTTCGTATCAGCGGAAAAGAAACTTCATGGTTCTCCATTCGAAGGGCAATAAAAAATGTAAAAGCTGAAGTGTTATGGATACATGACGAAGACGATGATATCACCCCGTTGAGCGATGCATTAAAAGTAAAAGAAGACAACCATCCGAACATAAATTTCGTTATTACAAAAGGGTTGGGTCACCGCAAAATATACCAGGATCAAAACATAAAAAACCAGGTGATTTCCTTCCTCTAAAACCTTCGCCAGCGCATCGGACTTTGTAAGAAATATTTTGATTTTTCAATTTTAAAGTAATATTGCACTAGAACGGCAACCGAGTTTGGTATGATATTTTCAGTAAAGATGCAGGGTTGAACTTAGCTACCCACCGACGCTAAAATCCAGTACCAGAGCCGGTTACAAAACTTTTTTAACAAGAATTATGGCAAAAAATCTGTTGATCGTGGAGTCGCCTGCGAAGGCAAAGACCATTGAAGGAATTTTGGGAAAAGACTTTGAAGTGAAGAGTTGCTACGGCCATATCCGTGACCTGGAGAAGAGTGGAATGGGCATCGATATGAACAATAATTTTCAACCCACTTATATCGTTCCTGCTGAAAAAGAAAAAGTGGTGAAAGATCTAAAGGCCATCGCAAAGAAAAGCGAAGAAGTTTGGCTGGCATCGGATGAGGACCGTGAAGGGGAAAGTATCAGCTGGCATTTGTCGGAAGTTTTGGGTCTCGACCCAAAGACAACCAAACGTATCGTATTTCATGAGATCACGAAACCCGCTATCGAAGCGGCGGTGAAAAACCCACGTATTATTAATATGGACCTCGTTGATGCGCAACAAGCGAGGCGGGTGCTGGATAGGATCGTTGGTTTTGAACTCAGTCCCGTGTTATGGAAGAAGATCGGCATGACGGGCGGACTCAGTGCTGGCCGTGTGCAGAGTGTTGCCGTAAAACTGATCGCAGAAAAAGAAAGAGAGATCAACCAGTTTGTTCCTGTAAGTAGTTTTAAGATAGAAGCTTCATTAACGGCAGAAGACGTTAATAAGAAATCGGTTGCCTTTAAAGCAGAAGGCGCAAAATACAATGCAGCAGAGGATGCGGAAAAATTTCTTCAAAGTTGTGTTGGCGCAAAATATACGGTGAAAGACATCCAGGTGAAGCCCGGAAAACGTACACCGGCAGCGCCTTTCACTACCTCCACCCTTCAGCAGGAAGCCAGTCGTAAATTGGGCTACGGCGTAAGCAAGACGATGTTGCTGGCGCAAAAACTATATGAAAGTGGTAAGATCACTTATATGCGTACGGATAGTGTGAACCTGGGCGATACCGCGATGGATGCCATCAAAGCAGAGATCGGTAAGAGCTATGGCGATAAATACCTTCAGATCCGCAAATACAAGAACAAAAATGAAAGTGCACAGGAAGCGCATGAAGCGATCCGTCCCACATACATTGAAAATCCTACAGTAGATGATGCCGATCTCAATCGCTTGTACGAATTGATATGGAAGCGCACGATCGCATCGCAGATGAGCGATGCTGAATTTGAAAAGACAACAGCAAAGATCAATATCAGCACCAATAATGAAGAGCTTACAGCAAGCGGCGAAGTAATGAAATTTGACGGCTTCTTAAAAGTGTATATCGAAAGCACCGATGAAGATGATAATGAGGAGCAAGACGAAAGCAGGCTTCCCAATCTCACTGTGGGACAGGACCTGGAATTTAACCAGATGACCGCTACAGAAAGATTCAGCAGGCATAGTGCACGATACACAGAAGCCTCGCTGGTAAAGAAACTCGAGGAATTGGGTATCGGCAGGCCGAGTACCTACGCTCCTACCATCTCCACCATCATCAAAAGAAATTATGTTGAGAAAAGAGATAAAGAGGGTGTAAAAAGAGATTTCAGAATTTTGAAATTGAAAGATGGCAAAGTTGAAAAAATAACTGAGCAGGAAAATACCGGTGCAGAAAAATCAAAATTATTTCCTACCGACCTTGGACTTGTTGTTACCGATTTTCTAAATCTTCACTTCGACAAGGTGATGGATTATTCCTTTACCGCCTACATCGAAAAGGAATTTGATGAGATCGCGGAAGGAAAGATGCAATGGAATAAAATGGTGAGTGATTTTTATGGGCCATTTCATGCAGGTGTGGAGCATACGCTGGAAACAGCAGACAGAGCGGTGGGTGAAAGAATATTAGGGCCTGATCCTGTTACAGGAAAAACAATACTGGCAAGGATGGGACGCTATGGACCTATGGTGCAGATCGGTTTACCTGATGATGAAGAGAAACCAAAATTTGCAAAGCTTAAGGTGAATCAAAGCATTGAAACGATCAGCCTGGAAGAAGCGATGGAACTATTCAAGCTGCCGCGTAACCTGGGCATATTTGAGGATATGGAGGTAACGGTCAATATCGGGCGCTTCGGTCCGTATGCCGCACACGATAAAAAATTCTATTCGTTGAACAAGGAGATGGATCCTTATACTGTTGAACTGGATGAAGTGGCGCCGATGATCGCAGAAAAAAGAAAGGCAAAGGATGAACGCACGATAAAAGTTTTTGAAAAAGAAAAGATACAATTGCTTCGCGGGCCTTACGGACCTTATATCAAACAAGGATTGCGCAACTATAAGCTCACCAAAGAGCAGCAGGAAAAAGTTGCTGACCTTACCATTGAAGAAGTGAAGGCGATCATTGAAGAACTTAAAGCGAATCCACCGAAGAAGAGTTATCGGAAGAAGAAAGCTTAATCTAAAAGTTAAAAATCAAAAGTCAAAACCTAAAAGTTGGAGCCCTTTTAAATTAAAGGTTGCTCCGGTTTTAGGTTTTGACTTTTTACTTTTGACTTTATTTATTAACCACTGTGGACAATTTTAACTTTTCCATTCTCGATCATTTTCCGAAATTCATAATCAAATAAAACCTTTGACCGAGAATAAAGAAATATCAGCCCTCTTCCACCTCATCGATGATCCAGACGAGTACGTATACAATAGTGTTAGTGAAAAGATCATTTCATTCGGGAAGGCCATCATCCCCAACCTGGAAAGTCTTTGGGAAAATACCACCAATGAAGAGATACAGGAAAGGATAGAACTGCTGATACATAAACTGCACTTTCGTGATCTTAGCAATGATTTTAGTGAATGGGCAGCCGGGGACAACGATCTGTTGAAAGGCGCACTGCTGGTAGCAAGGTATCATTATCCTGAAATGCAAACCAAGCAAGTGTACCAGGAGATCGAAAAACTGCGGCGCAATACCTGGCTCGAGTTGAACAATTATCTTACTCCGATAGAGCAGATCAATGTAGTAACGAGCATCGTCTACAATTACTATAAACAAAAAGGTGTTGAGTTTGCTTACAACAATCCAGATGATTACCTGGTGAACAAAACATTGGAAAGCAAAAAAGGTAACGCGATCAGCAATGGCATCATCTACATTGTGCTTTGCGAATTACTTGACCTGCCGGTAAAAGCCATCAATATTCCACGCCAGTTCATCCTCGCCTATTTTGATACCCAACACGACATCCTAAATCCTGTTGGCCATGCATCTGAAAAAATAAATTTTTATATCGACCCGTTGAATGGACAGATGTATAGCCATAAAGATGTGGAGAGTTACTTCAAACGCATTTCTGTTCCACCCACAACTTCTTATTTCCGGCCGATGGATAATAAACGGATCATTCAATTTCTGCTGGAAGAATTGAGCAAATGTTTTGATGATGACAGGAACAAATACAAGATGGAGGAACTGTTGTCGCTTGCTGCGTTATTAGACTAACCAAAAACTACTGAAGTCTCATAACGCCTTAACAAAATTTAATACTCTGCCGAAGACTACCGTAGTTTTACAAAAAATCTCCCTCAATGATCTATCATGTATCTACCGCCAAAGAGTGGCAAACCGCCCAGCAGCAAGGCTTTTACGAAGTTGAGTCATTGGCAACCGAAGGTTTTATCCATTGCAGCGAAATGGAACAGGTAGCCGGAGTTTTGGAAAGATATTATAAAGATCAAACCGGACTTTTGCTTTTGCATATTGATGAAAGCAAACTTACTGCTCCGTTAAAATACGAATTGGCGCCCTCGGTTAACCAAGAATTTCCGCATATTTATGGGAGGCTGAATTTGGAGGCGGTAATAAGTGTTGCTGAATTATAATGTAAAAGTCAAAAATCAAAAGTAAAAATTTGAGCCGCTCGCAGTTTTGATTTTTTAATTTTGACTTTTGATCTCAAAATTTAGAAAATGATAACCTGGAATGATTTTGAAAAAATAGACATCCGCGCAGGCACCATCCTCGAAGTAAATGATTTCCCCAATGCAAGAAAACCATCTTACCAGCTCAGCATTGATTTCGGTGAATTTGGTATCAAAAGATCTTCTGCTCAAATAACCAGGCTGTATAAAAAAGAGGAATTGATCGGCAGGCAGGTGATCGCTGTTGTCAACTTTCCTCCTAAGCAGATCGCCAATTTTTTCAGTGAATGTTTAGTGTTGGGTGTTTACAATGAAGATAATGATGTGGTATTGCTGCAGCCATCGTTGAAGGTGCAGAATGGAGGAAAAATTGGATGATCAGGGATCCAGTATCATTCCCCAAACCTCTCAAAATACTGCCCCAGCTTTTTAAAATTATTTTTATTCAGCGTAATGAAATTATTGCGCCCTTCTTTCCTGCATTCGATCAGTTCGCTTTCGGCCAGCAGTTTGATATGATGCGAACAGGTAGGTTGGGATAAGCCGGTAAGCCCCATCACATCACAGCAACGCATGGCGCCCTTTTTAGAGATCTCCTGTAAAATTGACAACCGGTAAGGATCAGCTACCGCAGACACTGCTTTCTCAAAGAATTTGTTCTCGCTCTTCATATTTGTTTTACCAGGCAAATGCCCCTTCAAAGGAATTATTTTTTATTGAATCCCGCAAAAGAAATCACGTAAATTTGAGATCACTCATGAATATCGAGATCGTATATTACCAGTCGCCGCTGGGTGCGCTTGAAATACGCAGCACCGGCAGTGCAATATCCGATGTTTTGTTCGTCAATTCATGGAAGGGAGCAAAAATAAATGAAGAAGAGCTGAGTTTTGTAAAACCAAAATCCGTCATCATCAAAGCCTGCATCAAACAACTGGATGAATATTTCGCTGGAAAAAGAACTGAATTCAATCTGCATATGTCGCAGGCAGGCACAGAGTTTCAGCAAACGGTATGGGCCGAACTCTGCAAGATACCTTATGGCCGCACCATCAGTTACCTCGAACTCAGCAAACGCATTGGCAATACCAAAGCAATACGGGCTGTTGGCACCGCCAATGGCAACAACAGCATCTGCATCATCGTTCCCTGCCATCGCGTTATCGGCAGCAACGGCGACCTTATAGGTTATGGCGGCGACCTATGGAGAAAGAAATGGCTGCTTGAACATGAAGCCAAGATCGCCAATGGGGTGCAAACATTATTTTGAGTATTCAGGTGTCTGGCCACTGGTGCCAACTTTCAATTTACCAAGAACTGTTCGAAGTGGCCTGACACCTCTACCATTAGTCAAGCGATTTTGACGTTTTAACAAATATTCTCATTTTATTATTCGCCTTCGGCCTAATTTTAGCCCCAATAAAAAAAAGAAAAATATGAAAAGAATAGTTACAGTTTTATTAGCATCGGTGATCGTACTGATCGGTTCGGCTTATACGATCCAGGCCGTCATCAACTGGAAGATCGATTCTGAAAAAGCAATGGTGAAGTTTTCATTGACCGCTCACGGACAGGAACTGATCGGAAATTTCAAAGGCGCCAAAGGTGTGATCAAATTCGATGACAATGACCTCGCAAATTCGTCTATTGATTGCACGATAGATATCAGCACCATCAATACCGGCGTAGAAGCAAGGGATAAACACCTGCAGGCAAAAGGCTTTTTCTCAGCCGCTACCTCCCCTGTTGGCAAATTCACTTCTACAAAGATCGAAAAGACAGCAAGCGGCTACACAGCAACGGGTAAATTCATGTTGAAAGAAACTACAAAAGATATTTCAGTGCCATTTGTGTATGAAGGAACAAAGACCGAAGGAAAATTCAAAGGCTCATTTACTATTAAGCGCAGTGAGTACAATATTGGACAAGCGGATGATGATATTGGAGACGATGTGACGATAACGTTGGATATTCCTGTATCTATAATCAATTAGATTTTTGAGGGTTGGTTTAGAAAGTTTAGATGGTTTAGATGGTTTAGATGGTTTAGAGAGGTTTAGATCAAAAGTCACTCACTAAACCATCTAAACTTTCTAAACGTCCTAAACTTATTTCAGATCCACACTCCCAAACGACAGCGGCAACAAATTCGTCGTCTTGTCGATCACATAAACCTTTCCTTCCATTCCGCTCAAAATGAGGCGTATCGGCTGTTTCACCCTTTCTTCATATTCTACCAGGGATTGACGGCACATGCCACAGGGAGAGATGGGATGATTACTTTCACCATTATTGTTATTGTAGCTGATGGCGATCGTATCCACAGGCACATTCGGGTACAGCGTTGACGCCGACGCCAGCAACACCCTTTCTGCACACAGGCCCACCGGATAAGAAGCATTTTCCTGGTTGGTACCCGCAACGATCTCTCCATTGGCCAATTTTGCCACGGCGCCCACATTGAAATTGGAATAGGGTGCATAGGCTGATTCCGTCACCAGCCTTGCTTCGTTGAGCAACCAGGCATCCTGTTGGGCCAGTTCGTCAATGGAATCATACACTTCAAACGCAAAGCGGTATTCTTCTTTATTCATGGTCTTAATTTTAATCCGACAAAAAATCCTCCGTGCATTGCTGCAGGGAGGATATCCTCGTCTTAAAGTTAACTATAATTGTTGAATTGGTTTAGAAAAGTTTAGAAGGTTTAGGGCGTTTAGTGCTAAACCTCCTAAACCTTCTAAACCCTCTAAACCAAGCCTACCAAAACATTTTCGTTTACTGGATTGATCTAAAGATCCGCTTCCAGCGCGGGCCGTGTTCATAGCTGAACCATATCAACGATGCCTTGCCTACCACATGATCTTCGGGAACAAATCCCCAATAGCGACTGTCCAACGAATGATGACGATTGTCTCCCATCATCCAGTAATAGTCCATCTTAAAAGTATAGGTCGTGGTTTCTTTACCATTGATGAGATATTTTCCACCGCCGCGATCCACAAGATCATTTCCTTCATACACCCGGATACATCGCTCATAGCGCACCATATTATCTGCTGTCAATTGGATCGTCGCGCCTTTTTTAGGGATCCATAGCGGACCGTAATTGTCGGCCGACCAACGTTGGCTGGAGTCAGTAAACTTACCATAATATGGGAACAGATCGTCTGAAGGCAGATCATTGAACCAGGCAAACAACGCCTTATTGGCTGCTGACATGTTGGCCCATTCTTCATTGGTGATGTTCACTCCGATCTGGCCCTCTCGCGACACATAACCTATATCTCCCTGTTCTTCTCTTACTGCTATTCCCATCGCCCTTAAATTGTCGCCTTCTGTAGAAGTTGTGGCTGGATTGATCACCCTGTACCATCTTTCTGAATTAGGAAAAACCGGCTGGGCTTTGCCATTGATATGTACAATGCCATTGATCACTTGCACGGTATCTCCCCCGATACCCACACAGCGTTTAATGAAATTCTCTCTTTTATCAACGGGCCTTGTGATGATCAGGTCGCTGTATTGCGCCTGTACTGCGTCTCTCGCTTGCTGCTCGGTCCAGTGCATTTTACTCATCGTATCCCGGATTTCCTGGTAATAGGTCTTCTGTGAACCGAAACCGTTAAGTTCATCGTTGATCAACGTATCATTCACCGGGAAATTAAATACCACTACATCATCTCTTTTTACCGGTGATGCGAACCAACGGATATATGGCAGGTGTATCCACTCTACATACGATTTCACATTCAGCCCGGGTATCGTGTGATGCACAAAGGGCGTGGCGATCGGCGTATTAGGCAGTCGTGGCCCATAGGCGAATTTGCTTACAAAAAGATAATCGTTCACCAACAAGGTTTTTTCCATCGAAGGCGTTGGGATCACATAGGCCTCAAAAACAAAAGTGCGAATGAGTGTTGCGGCAACAACAGCAAAGGCTGCAGCATCGATCCATTCACGTACCGTGCCTTTTTTATAGTTTTTGACAACCGCAGTGCCGGCAAAGCGTTCTTTCTTGGCGAATCCCAGGTAAGGAAAGTATATAAAAGGAAATAAAACGGTTGCTGCGTGGTGCCAAAAACCAAAACGCCCGAAGTGCTCAACCCATTTAATGGTTATCCAGATGGTGATGAATTGCCCAGCGATCGGGATCAATTGAAGGAAGAACCAATATTTTTTGAGTTGCATTTTCTCCACCATGCACCAGGTGTTGTAAAAAGGAATCAATGCCTTCCATGGTTCAATGCCGGCTTTTTTGAACATGCCGTACATCCCAATATGCCATCCTAATGTTGCGAGAATAAAAATGATCCATCCCATATTTTGGTTAATTTTTGAAGTGCCAAAATTACCATAATAAACCGGTTGACAAGGTTTTGCAGTGAAATTGTTGAAATGTTTAACAAAAGGAAGGTTTAGAGGGTTTAGAAGGTTTAGGAGGTTTAGTACTAAACTTTCTAAACACCCTAAACACCCTAAACAGCGGGCACCAAAAATCAACTAGAGCGCAGTATCTCATTGATACAGTCGCTCACTTCATCGGCGCGGTTCATGATCATGAAGTGTCCGGCATCTTTTACCGTGTAGGTTGCTTTTATTTTACTGATGGGAAACATTTTATCATTGTCGCCATGAATATGGTAGATCCTTGGATGCTGAAAATCGCTTTTCCAGTTGAGCGCCTGTTTGACCGCCCAGCTTACATATTTCTTATTGGCATTTTTCCGGTATTGCGAGGCGATCGTTTTTTCTTCGACGCTTGAAGCACCCAGCATCCTGTTTTGAAAAGGTTCAGTTAGTTTGGAAGATCCCACGGGTAATATCTTGTTCAGTTTCAACCAGGCAACGGTCTTCATCCAGGTAGGCAATTCAAGCGAAGATTTTATGCTGGAAATGAGAATGATCTTTGAAACCGGTATCTGCTTGGCGATCTCTATGCACATCATGCCACCAAAGGAAAGTCCCATCAGTATTGGGTTTTCGGTAGTGATCTCTTCCCGCATTCTTTTAGCATAACGGTACAGGGTCTCTCTTGGCAATGGTTCAAGCCATTGAATGACCTTTAACTCATACCCATCGATCTTCAGGTAAGAAAACGCCCGCTCATCTACTCCCATTCCGCTTATGCAATAGATAGTGTTCATTTGTTAGTCGTTAGTCTTTAGTCGGGAGTCGGTAGTCTGCAGTCGATAGTCGGAGTCGTTTGCCGCGGACTGCCGACTGAGGACTGCCGACTGACGACTATTTCGGTAACACATAACTCTCCACATCATCCACACTGATGGTTTTTCCTGAAAGTATGATCAATCTTTCTACCACATTTCTCAACTCACGGATATTACCCGACCAGTTGTAAGATTGCAAAGCATCGATCGCTTTTTTATCGATCGCTTTTTTGGGTTGACCGTATTCTGTAGCGATAACGTCCAGGAAATAATCTACCAACGCCGGCACATCTTCCCGTCTTTCATTCAAAGAAGGAACATGGATGATGATAACACCAAGGCGGTGATACAGATCCAGGCGAAAAAGTTTTTCATCTACCTCTTTCAGGAGGTCTTTATTCGTTGCGGCGATCACCCTCACGTCGACATTGATATCCTTATCAGCTCCCACCCTTGTTATCTTTCCTTCCTGCAATGCCCTCAATACTTTGGCCTGGGCGTTGAGGCTCATGTCGCCGATCTCATCAAGAAATAAGGTTCCTCCATTGGCAGTTTCAAATTTACCAATGCGTTGTTTTATGGCTGAAGTAAAAGATCCTTTTTCGTGTCCGAACAATTCGCTTTCGATCAATTCACCGGGGATCGCTGCACAGTTCACTTCTACCATCGGGCCGCTGCTGCGGTTGCTTTTTTCATGGATCCATCTTGCCACCAATTCTTTACCCACGCCATTTTCGCCGGTTATCAGCACCCTTGCATCTGTTGGCGCTACTTTATCGATCGTGTCTTTGATCTTTTTGATCGGGCCGCTATCTCCTACCATCTCCTGGGCCTTACCCACCTTACGTTTCAGCACTTTTGTTTCGATCACCAGGCTTTGCTTATCCAATGCATTGCGCAAAGTGATCAACAAGCGGTTCAGATCCGGCGGCTTGCTGATATAATCAAATGCGCCTTTCTTCACCGCTTCCACGGCAGTTTCAATATTACCATGACCGCTGATCATGATGATAGGAACATCGGAGTTTATTTCCCGGGCTTTTTCGAGGAATTCGATGCCGTCGAGTTTGGGCATTTTGATATCGCACAACACTACATCGTAGGTTTTATCGCCGAACTTTTTAAGTCCTTCCTCACCGTCGCCGGCTTCGTCGATCTTATATCCTTCGTAGCTGAGAATTTCGGAAAGCGTTTTCCGGATCGCTTTTTCATCGTCAATGATCAGAATATTGGCCATAGGCTTTAACAAAACATTTATGTGAAGAGCATGCGATACTGCATCTCAGAGCGTTAGATCAAATTTAGGACATTATGCATTTCAAAACACTGTTTATCTTCATTGGACTATTTTCTTATGCCTGCAATAATAATGCGGGCTATGAAAAAGATCAACATCGCCTGGTAACTACCCATACCAGCGACGAAAATCCTTATCATCATATCGGCGATATTCCCATGCCTGAAGGGTTTACAAGGGTTGCTGCCGACTCCGGAAGTTTTGGCTACTGGCTAAGAAACAGGGCATTAAAAAAAGACAAGACGGTTTATAAATTCGACGGGGAACCCAAATACAACCAAACAGCCCAGTTTGCTGTATTGGATATCTCTGTTGGCGACAAGGACCTGCAGCAATGTGCGGATGCGGTGATGCGCTTAAGAGCCGAATACTTTTTTGAAAAGAAGGCATTTGATTCGATCGTCTTTTATGATAATGAAAATGGCTCCTATCGTTTTGCGCCGCCTTACAACCGGCAAAATTTTTCCGTTTATCTAAACAAGGTTTTCGGGATGTGTGGGTCGGCTTCCCTATCCAAACATTTAAAGCCGGTTGGGTCATTCAACGAGATACAGATCGGCGATGTATTGATCCGGGGCGGGTTTCCGGGGCATGCGGTGATCGTGGTGGATCTTGCAACTGACAGCTCCGGGAGAAAGATCTATATGCTGGCACAGAGTTATATGCCCGCACAGGATATTCATGTGCTGAAAAATCCCTTGTATGATTTTCTATCTCCCTGGTATTTGGTGAATGGAAGAGAGCTTATACAAACCCCGGAGTATACATTTTATGCGAAGGAGTTGAAGCAATGGTGAAGCAGTTGGTAGTTGGTAGCCAGCCCCTAAAAATATCAACATCGTATTGTTTTGTAAGAATTATTATGTTGCTTTGTTTTATCAAAGCAGTTGTAGCATGACTACAAATGAATTCAAAGCTTACTCATCAGCCACATTCTGGAAAATAAAACCCGGTGCGCTGGTTGCCGACCTTGTACTTATTGGCATCAGCATATTTTTTTCGCATTCGTTAAGCGAATATGTTGCTACAGCAACGCAGGAATCTTCATCTGTTTTGCAGATACTTATCCTTTTCGCACAGTTTACCTTGCCATGGTATCTCGGTTATCTATATGGCAAATGCCTGATCTTTTATGGCAGGCTGTTACGCACACTTGTGCTAATAGTTTCTTGCCTGGTATGCGTGGCATTTATCGGTTCTGTAACTGTTTTCCTGACGGGCCTGCCAAAATTTGGGGAAATGTCGGGCGCCAATAATTTTGTTTTCTTCGCTATGTTTTGGGTGTTCGCAATTATCGCCGGTCCCTTCCTGGCTCTATCGGGTAAGTCAACCGGCAAAGGAAGTTTTGTAAAATTGGAAAAGGGAGAGAATAATGGCAGTTTTTTCCAAATCGTTTTTATTTGCTTATTTATTGTTGCCTTTATAATCGGATTATTCATTTTAATGTATTACCTGGGAAATGGTTTGGGTATTTTTGCTTCGGCCATTCTGCTAGGCCTACTGGTTTACATAGCTTATACCTTATATCAAAAATTAAAAGACAACTACATCGTTAAGTTGGTTGAAACAATTGCGGTTCGCGCCTTTCCGCTGATAGTGCTGTTAAGTCTTACGGTATGGTCCTTTGTTTCCGTCCAAACATCTCTTGCAGATAATCTTGGCAATCGCTTTGGATTCAGGCAGATCATCTATATACTTCTCCTCAATGGATTTATTCCTTTAAGGATCATTCAAATGTTCGATCCTCCATTAAGTATTGTGAATTTGATCTTAAGCATCGCTTCCCTGGTCATATTCCTATCTCTTATTCACTAAAACCTTTCCCGCTATTCACAAAAAAAGCAGGCACATTTTGAGCGCCTGCTTTCCAAAATTTTATAACAGCTAGTTCTTCAATTTCGTTATCAACTCATCCAAAAATCCATCATATTTCTTCCATATCCTGCTGAAGGGAAAGAATTTCTCGTCAGCTCCATAAGGTGTTTGAGGCTTGGGTGCGATCTCGGAAATGAATTTGATCTTGTAAGACAAAGGCGTTTCCGAAGACATTTTCACGATCACACGCATCCTGATGGTGCTACCACCAGAACTTTTACCTACCCATGCCGTGCGCAGATATCCGGAGTTCACATCATTCATCTCCAATACATCGAATTTACCGAGGATAGTATTTATGATGATCTTCCAGGCCTCTTCTTTGGTCCGCTCGCTTTTCACTTCCAGGGGTATATCAATATTAGCATTATCAACTTCAACAGACGAGCTATAGGATTCATCTGCATCAAGCTTAAAATAATCAGATTTTGGTGGGGCTGTAACACCTGATCTCTTGCAATAATTGGTGGTTTGGGTGATAAATCCCATTTCCATCACTTCAACGCTTACACAATCCCCGGCGGGAACGGTAACGGTCAGGGAGCCTGTGCCCATCAACACGCCGTTAACTAATATCTTAGCGCTTTGTGGAGATGTGGTCACCGCAACTACCGCTGGTGTAAGTCTCTCATCTTGCTTCAATTGAATGAAATCTGCTTCTGGTGGATCGCTGTTTTTATTCCTGCAATAGCTGCGCACTTCACTATTATATCCGTCTTCTTTGACCTCTACTCTTATACAGTCTTTTTTCGGTACGGTGGCAACATAGCTACCCGTCGCCTTCAGGGCTCCGTCTACATATATTCTTGCAGTGGCAGGGGAAGTGGTGATCGCAACTTTCTGTGCATTCACATTGATCACGATAAAAATAAAGAAACTGAAAATCAGGGCTGGCTTGATAAGCAAATTTTTCATCATAAACAGGTTTAGTTGGCAGTTAAGGGTTGATGTTAGTTGAACAGATTGTAAAATATACAATTTATGGTACAATTTAAACCCTTGGGTTATTTTTTATTGAATTTAGGGTGTTTTAACGGTGGGGAAAAGCTAGTACCCGATAGCTATCGGGTTGGTAGTGGTTAGTTGGTAGTTTTGGGCGCTTATCTTCATTTTATCCATTCGCTATTTTCAACTACTTTTGCGCCTGTTTCGGGATGTAGTCCCGCTTGATGCGGGACACAGGTCTGGGAAATAGAAGTTTTTTTCGGGATGTAGCGCAGCCCGGTAGCGCACACGTCTGGGGGGCGTGGGGTCGCAAGTTCGAATCTTGTCATCCCGACAAATAACTAGTCAGGTTTCACAACCTGACTTTTTTTTGTGATATTTGCCAAATCGCTGACACATAATGAAAGTATTAATAAAGCAAGTCCACATCATCTCTCCCTCCTCTCCTTTCAACGGGCAAACAAAAGATATTCTGATCAGCGACGGCATCATTAGCAAAATAGCAGATACGATAACGGAAAAAGCCGATCAAACCATTGAGCAAAAAGGGCTTTGTGTAAGCGTTGGATGGGTAGACATCTTCGCTGATTTCAGCGACCCGGGATATGAATTCAGGGAAACTATCGAAACAGGGGCTGCCTCAGCGGCCGCAGGTGGTTTCACAGACGTGTTACTTGTGCCCAATACACACCCGGTTGTGGATACCAAGTCGCAGGTAGAATACATCGTGCAGAAGGCAAAGTCAACTTCAATAAATATTCACCCGATCGGTGCAGTTACAAAAAATGCAGAGGGCCAAACCCTATCGGAAATGTATGATATGCGGCAATCAGGCGCCCTTGCTTTCAGCGATGGCATCAATAGCATACAGAACTCAGGATTGTTACTGAAAGCGCTTCAATATGTAAAGGCTTTTGGTGGAACGGTGATACAGGTTCCCGATGATAAAAATATCGGAACCGGTGGATTGATGAATGAGGGCGTGATCTCCACACAACTCGGACTACCCGGAAAACCTGCGATGGCCGAAGAATTAATGGTGGCAAGAGATATCAAACTGGCGAGATACGCGGATAGCAAATTGCATTTCACAGGCGTGTCTACCGCAAAAAGCCTGGAATATATTAAGAGAGCTAAGGAAGGCGGTATCCAGATCAGTTGCTCCGTAACGCCCTACCAGCTTTACTTTTGCGATGAGGACCTGCAGGGCTACGATACTAATTTGAAAGTCAATCCTCCCCTGCGCACACGCAAAGACATGGAAGCACTGCGCAAAGCCGTAAATGAAGGCGTGATCGATTGTATCGCTTCGCATCATTTTCCGCAGGATTGGGACAACAAGACCTGCGAGTTTGAATACGCAAAGAACGGAATGCTTGGTTTGGAAACAGCGTTTGCCACAGCAATTACTTCGGGTTGCGATACCCGAAATTTTGTTCAAATGCAAACAGTGAATGCAAGAGCCATCTTTGGGCTGCCCGTTCCGGTTATCGGGGAAGGCGATCCAGCTTCGCTCACGCTATTCGATCCCGAGGCATCATTTGTCTTTGAAAAACACATGCTGAGGTCGAAGTCCGCCAATAGCCCGTTCATCGGCAAAACCTTGAAAGGAAAAGTCATTGGCATCATTAATAAAGGAAAAGTAGAATTGAATTGATATGAGCGCCGTGGTTTGGTGTCCTCACCAACCACAAGCAACGGAATTATTTTTAATAACATAATTGGTCGGTGAGGACACCGACCACGGAGAGCGAATTGATATGAAGAGTATTTCTGCAAGAAACAAAGGATTGATCACTGGTTTGCTAATGATACTGACCTCGGTAGCCGTTTATTATGCCAGGCACGATTTCGAGGGTGGTTTCCAGTATGTTGTGTACTCAACCTATGTTGCAGGCATCTTATGGACATTATTTATCTTTAAAAAAGAAACTGCCGGCAACGCCAGTTTTAAGCAATATTTTGCGGAAGGCTTCAAGTGCTTTATCGTGGTGACCTTGCTGATGGTATTGTTTACGCTCGTGTTCATCCTAACGCATCCCGAATTGAAGGAGCAGATGGCGACCACCATGCGTGCGGATTACGCAAATGCGAAGAATATGACGCCGGTGGATGTCGAAAATAAAATTGACGCGGCTAAGAGATTTTTTCTGCCGGGATTTTTAATGGGTGCTGTGTTATCTTACCTGGCGATCGGTGCGCTGATAAGCGTGATCGCTGCCGGGTTTTTGAGTGTGAAGAGGGAGAATGTTTAAACGAAATGCCGCAGCGGTTGAGTGTCCCCACCAACCGCAGTGAACGAAAACAAACTTATGGATCTATCAATCGTAATACCGCTTTACAACGAAGACGAATCCCTGCCCGAACTGGCGGCATGGATCGACAAAGTGATGCAAGCCAATCATTTCAGTTATGAGATCATAATGGTGGATGATGGCAGCACCGACAATTCCTGGAATGTGATCCAAAAGCTGCGCATTGAGAATCCCGTCATTAAAGGCATCAAGTTTCAACGCAATTATGGAAAGAGCGCTGCGCTGAACGAAGGTTTTAAAGCGGCCCAGGGTGATGTGGTGATAACGATGGATGCAGATATGCAGGATAGTCCGGACGAAGTACCCGAACTGCGCAGGATGATCGTAGAAGAAGGCTTCGACATGGTGAGCGGGTGGAAGAAAAAACGTTACGACAATACTTTCTCAAAAAATATTCCTTCTAAATTATTTAATGCCGCCGCACGCGGTATGAGTGGCATCAAACTGCATGATTTCAATTGCGGCCTCAAGGCTTATAAAAAGAAACTCGTGAAGAGCATCGAAGTATATGGTGAAATGCATCGCTACGTTCCTGTGCTGGCAAAATGGGCCGGCTTCAGAAAGATCGGTGAAAAAGTGGTGGAACATCGCCCAAGAAAATACGGTGTTACCAAATTTGGTTGGTCGCGTTTTGTGAATGGCTTTCTCGACCTGATGACAATTTTCTTTGTTGGAAAATTCGGAAAGCGACCGATGCACTTCTTTGGACTATGGGGATCAATATTTTTCTTCCTGGGCTTCGTGGTGTCGATCTACCTCGGCGTTTCCAAATTCTTTTTTGACAAGACAGGTATGACGCAACGCCCCTTATTCTTTTTTGCCCTCGTTGCTATGATCATTGGTACACAATTATTCTTAGCTGGTTTTATCGGGGAGTTGATATCGAGGAGCAGTGTCGAACGCAATAATTATTTGATTGAGGAGAAGGCGGGATTGTAGTGGATGGAAACACGGATGACACGGATTGAGGCGGATTTTAAACGGATTTGCATGCTTTTACATAAGGAAATTACCGATACCATACTGAGATGTTTTTACAAAGTATATAACGAATTAGGATATGGTTTTCTCGAAAAAGTTTATGAAAATGCAGTTATAATTGAATTGCAGCAAAATGGCCTGCTCTGTTCGCAGCAAGCTCCAATAAAAGTATATTATCAGCAATCCCAGGTTGGACTTTATTTTGCAGACATCCTGGTTGAGAATAAAGTAATACTTGAGTTGAAAGCAGGCGAAGGAACAATAGTTTTGGAACACGAATTACAGATGGTTAATTATTTGAAGGCTACAGATTATGAAGTAGGATTAATTCTATTTTTTGGCGCCAAGCCTTATATGAAGAGAAAGATATTTACAAACGATAATAAAAAGATCCGTTGAGATCAGTCTAAATCAGTGTTATCCGTGTTTCCATTAAACAAAAAGATCGTGATCATCGGCCCGGCTCATCCCTTGCGTGGCGGACTGGCGTCTTACAATGAAAGACTCGCTAAAGAATTCATCAGCGAAGGCAATGACGTGAGTATCTACACTTTTTCACTTCAATACCCATCATTTCTTTTTCCCGGAACAACACAGTTTTCCTCAGAACCTGCGCCGGCAGGGCTAAAGATCGATGTGTGCATCAACTCGATCAATCCATTTAATTGGCTGAAGATCGGTAATCGATTAAAAAAAGAAAGGCCCGATATCATCATCGTGCGATATTGGTTGCCATTCATGGGACCCTGCCTCGGCACGATCCTGCGAAGAGTAAAAAAGAACAAACACACAAAAGTTGTTTGCATTGCCGATAACATCATCCCCCACGAAAAACGTTTCGGCGATAAAAATTTTACGAAATATTTTGTAAACCCTGTTGATGCATTCATCACCATGAGCGCAAAAGTATTGGACGATCTGCAATTGTTCGCAAAAGATAAACCTGCAAAATTTGTTGCGCATCCTCTGTATGATAATTTTGGTGAAAAGATATCAAAGGAAGTTGCCAGGAAGCAATTGGCAATTGGCAATGATCAAAAGATCATGTTGTTTTTTGGATTCATAAGAAAATACAAAGGCCTCGATATTCTACTCGACGCCATGAAGGTGCTCCAACATTCAACCTTCAACATTCAACATTTAAAATTGCTGATCGCAGGCGAGTTTTACGAAGACCGCAAGCCTTACGACGAACAGATCAAACGATTAGGCATCGAAGATCGACTGATCCTTCATACAGATTTCATTCCCGATAGTGAAGTAAAATATTATCTCTGTGCGGCAGATGTCGTAGTGCAGCCATATCGAAGCGCCACGCAAAGCGGTGTCACTCCCCTCGCCTATCATTTTGAAGTGCCGATGATTGTTACAAATGTTGGTGGATTACCTGATCTTGTTCCGGATAACAAAGTAGGATTGGTTGCGGAACCCAATGCCGAAGCACTTGCAGAGAAGATCATCGAATATTTTGAAAAAGGAGAAAATTATTTTATTCCGCAACTCATCGAAGAAAAGAAAAAATTCAGTTGGTCAAATATGACCCGAACCATACAGGAATTGGCCCAATCAGTATAAATTGCAGGATGATCTACAGAAGTAAAGCTCCCCTTCGTATTGGCCTTGCAGGCGGTGGTACAGACGTTAGTCCATACAGCGACCAATTTGGCGGCGCGATATTGAACGCAACGATCTCGCTATCGGCCTATGCAACAATAGAACCGCTTGCAGAAGACAAGATCATTGTACAAGCGCTCGACAGGGGCGAGATACAGGAATTCGAACTCAGCAACGAACTACCCATCAACGGCGAACTCGACCTGCTGAAAGCCGTTTACAACCGGGTGCAAAAAGATCATCCGATGCCGTTAAAGGGTTTTCGTTTGTCTACATTCGTTGATGCCCCGGCGGGTTCAGGTTTGGGTACTTCATCAACATTGGTTGTAGCTATATTGGGTGCGTTCAAGGAAATGCTTAAACTCCCTTTACGTGAATATGACCTGGCGCATTATGCTTACGATATCGAGCGAAAGGACCTGGCACTTGCCGGCGGAAAACAAGATCAATACGCGGCAACTTTTGGTGGCGTTAATTTCATGGAATTTTATGAGGGCGAAAAAGTAGTGGTGAATCCGCTACGCATCAAGCCCGAGTTCCTGCATGAACTGGAAAATAACCTTGTTCTGTATTTTACTTCCACATCACGACAAAGCGCAGAGATCATCAAAGAGCAGGTGAAGAACGTGAATGCAAAGAATGAAAAAAGCATTGAAGCGATGCACCAGTTAAAGGAACAGGCAAAGATGATGAAAGAAGCCTTGCTCAAAGGGAATGTGGATGAACTGGGCAGGATACTGGATTTTGGGTTTCAGCAAAAACGCATGATGGCGGCTAACATCAGCAATAGCGATATTGAAGCAGTGTATGATGCCGCCAAGGCCGCCGGCGCTACCGGTGGAAAGATCAGCGGCGCAGGTGGTGGTGGTTTTATGGTATTCTATTGTCCGGGTAACACGCGTTACGCGGTCATTGAAGCATTGAATGCTTTTGGCGGTGAAGTGCGCAAATATGGTTTTGTTGATTATGGATTGACGACCTGGAGTTTGGCGTAACGAATGCTTGTGTCATACTGGGGAACGAGGGTGTGGTTTAGAGAGTTTAGAAAGTTTAGGAGGTTTAGCGCTAAACCCTCTAAACATTCTAAACCTCCTAAACCGGCTAAACTCTCTAAACCTCCTAAACTTTCCTAAACCCATTCTTCTAACGTAAATTTGCCCCGATTCAAATCATTAATATCAAATGGAAAAAATAAGACAGATCATTCAGGCATCCATCGATGTAAAGAAACTGACGCTGGAAGACGATAAGCTGATGCAAACCGTGGGCGACTGCGTAAACATCATCGTCACTGCTTTTCAAAATGGCAATAAAGTTTTGTTTTGCGGCAATGGCGGAAGTGCAGCCGATGCACAACACCTTGCAGCAGAATTCAGCGGACGTTTTTATACCGATCGTGATGCACTTCCTTCGGAGGCATTGCATTGTAACAGTTCCTACATGACGGCAGTTGCCAATGATTACAGTTACGACGTTATTTATTCCCGCCTCATCAAAGGTATCGGCAACAAAGGCGATGTGTTGGTGGGATTAAGCACATCAGGCAACAGCAAGAATATCATCAACGCATTTGAAGTGGCGAAGGAAAAAGGAATGACAACTATCGCCTTTACGGGATCTACAGGCGGCGGACTAAAGAAGCATTCTGACCAATTGATAAATGTGCCCTCAGATGATACGCCACGCATACAAGAAACTCATATCACGATCGGACATATCATTTGCCAGATGGTAGAAGAACTTTACTTCACCCCCTCCGCCCCCTAAGGGGAACCTGGAGTGTAATGAAGTAAGGAACTTTTCTAATCTCAAAACAAAATGCAAGAGCCTCAAAATAGTGAACTCCAAAGCTCCCCCTTTAAGGGGCGGGGGGGGCACGAGGCGATCATATTGGCAGGTGGTTTAGGAACACGGCTTCGTTCTGCTGTTCCTGATGCTCCTAAATGCATGGCCCCCGTTGCCGGAAAGCCTTTTCTACATTATGTTATAGAGCATTTGAAAAAACAGGGGGTTGAAAGATTTATTTTCTCGTTGGGGTATATGAGTGAGACGATCGAAGCGTATGTAAATGATCAATATTCAATGCTCAATGTTCAATATTCAATTGAGGCAACAGCATTAGGAACCGGGGGAGCAATTAAGTTAGCATGTAAAAGGGCAACGGAAAAAAATGTGTTGGTGCTCAATGGCGATACTTTATTTTCGATCGATCTGGTAAAGCTCAGTTCATTTCACAATATGTGCGGCGCCGATTGTACACTTTCACTAAAATCGATGCGTGATTTCGATCGTTACGGAGTTGTGGAAATGAATAAAGATTATTCCATTTTGTCGTTCAAAGAAAAACAACATTATGATAGCGGACTCATCAACGCAGGTGTCTATGCATTGAACGCCGCTAGTTTTCTCAGTGAAGATCTTCCTGAAATTTTTTCTTTTGAAAAAGATTATTTAGAAAAATTCAGCAGCCAAAGAAGATTTTATGGCGTGGTACAAGATGAATATTTTATAGACATTGGAATCCCGGAAGACTATGAGCGAGCACAGCTCGAGTTGGGCTAGCTCGTAATCAAATAAGAAATTCGTGACTCGAAGAAATTATTAATTATTAATTATCAATTATTAATTCCCCTTGCTCGACCTAAAACAAATAGACCACACCTGGACCCTCTTCCTCGACCGGGATGGTGTCATTAATCATGAAAAGCACCAGGATTATATTCATACCTGGGGCGAGTTTCGTTTTTATGACGACGTGCATGAAGCCATGGCGATCTTCGCAAAGCATTTCAGCCATATCATTGTTGTAACCAATCAACGGGGAGTTGGCAAAGGAGCTACCAAGGCCGAGGACCTGGAATTCATTCATAAAAGCATGGTTGCCGAAATTGAAAAAGCCGGTGGTAAAGTGGATGCAGTTTATTTTTGTCCGGATATTGATGATACCAGTCCCAACCGCAAACCTAATCCAGGCATGGGCCTGCAGGCCGCGAAAGATTTTAAGAACATCGATCTTTCCAAAGCCATCATGATCGGCAACACCCTCAGCGATATGCAGTTTGGCCGTAACCTCGGCGTTAAAACAATATTCCTTCCCACCACACGCCCGGAAGTAGATCTGAATGATGAACGTATTGATGCGGTGTATAGTTCATTGCTGGAGTTTGCAAATGCGTTGGGGGAAGTAGGGAGTGGCGAGTAGCGAGTGGGCAGACCACTAGCATGAACTTCCCTCCAACTAGCCACTCACCACCACCCACTCACCATTCACCACTCCCCAAGTTTTAGTTAAATTTCCGTTGTCACACAATAATTCGCCCAGCATTTGTTTAAGTAGTGGTAAATTTATGGCATGAAGAAATTATTATCGCTAGCCCTATTCTTCTCTTTTTACCAGCTTTCTTTTGCGCAGCGCATCGATGCTGACGATATTAAATTCCTGCAACAAAAGGAAGACTCGCTTCAGCGGGTTGCTCCAAAGATCCTAACCGGCAGAAATCCCGAGGATCGCCTTAAAGCCGACAGCGCGTTCACAAGGGTGCTGATGCGTGCGTTGAAAACAACCAACTCATTCTACTATCCATTCGATTCTTTGCAAACGATCTCCATCTTGTATGCACCGGATAGTTCTTTTAAAATATTCACCTGGCAACTGATGATCAATGAGAACGTGATACGCCAGCACGGATGCATACAAATGCGCACCGATGATGGCAGCCTGAAACGTTATGTATTGATCGACCGATCGGACGTAACACAACACCTCGCCGATACCGTGGGCAATAATTTCGGATGGATCGGCGCCATTTATTATAAGATCATCCAGAAGAGAAGCATGAACCAGAATTATTATACCCTGCTTGGTTTCGATGAGAATAATATCCGCAGCGATAAAAAGATCATCGAAGTGCTCACCTTCTCCAATGATGAACCTGTATTTGGCGGACGCTATTTTAGTTTCGAAGGCGATAAGGTGTTCAAAACATCCATCAGCCGCTATATCATGGAATTCAAAAAAAGCGCAGGTCCTACCCTACACTACGATCCCGATTTGGATATGATCATCGCCGAGCATTTAATTTCCGAGGCCGAACCTCCCACTCCGGATAAAAAATGGACACTTGTGGGCGACGGCGACTATGAAGGTTTTAAGTGGCAGGGCGGCAAATGGGTGCATGTAGAGAAGGTTTACAATTACGTTACGCCGAGGGGCAGCGAACCCGTGCCACAGCCGTTGAAAGACAATAACGGTAACCTTTTAGAGGATAAGTCCAATGACAACGGACAACCGGCTAATGGGGAAAAAGCTAAGAAGCCTGTTGTGCCGAAGAAGAAAGGCGATGGTTGATGCTAATGATTGAAACACGGATGACGCGGATGAGAGCGGATAAAACGGATCAGGATCCGTGAAGATCAGTCTAGATCCGTGTCATCCGCGTTTCTATTTACCCGCACTTCTCTTAAAGAAAACAAAAAACGCATCCCCCACTATGGATTAACTCTACCAGTTGCATCAAATTAAAAACGCTGGTATGTTTAAAATTTCCATCCCCAAGCCCTGTCATGAAGATTGGAGCGAAATGAGTCCGAATGAACAAGGACGTCATTGCAATGCTTGCGCCAAAACAGTTGTTGACTTCACCGCCATGAGTGATGACCAGGTGAAGAATTTCTTCATCAATAAAAAAGAAGAACGTGTTTGCGGGCGCTTCCAACAAAAGCAACTCGATCAGCTCGTAATTGATCTTCCTTCAAATATTTTCAGGATCGATATGCCGTTGTGGAAGAAATTCCTGGTGGCGAGTTTGGTTGTTTTCAGTACAACACTATTTTCCTGCAACACCAGTATTGACGGGCAGTTGACGGGCGAGCCCATAGAGCTATTGAAGAATACGTCAAATAAACTTGAGCCCGGATCCAACGGTATGGTTGGGATGTTGATGGTAAATTTTCCAGATACAACGAAACCTGGTGTACAAGACCCCAATACGGTCAAGGGCGGAATGGTAGTTACTTACGAGGAGCCGACAATAAAGGGAGATATTGAAATGCTCCCCGACACAAGCAAACCTAAAAAATGCAACCAACCATTGATGGGTGATACGGTCTTTATAGAAACGAAAACAGATACGGTGGTTCATTTGATGGGTAAGCCTTCTGTTCAGAACGTAAAGGGAGATAGAACAATTGTCGGCGAACTTAAGGTACAAGTTCCGCTTAAAGGAAATGAGAAAGACTGCGATAAAAAGATCTATCAGTAGGAAATAAAGAAGTGCGTATTCAATCTTCGTTGACTTCGTTCAAACTTCGTGACCTTCGTGTTCCCAGCTTCTTTTAACCCGATAGCTATCGGGTCCGTCCCCTCAGTTCTCCCCTATCTTCTCATCTTCAAAACCACCTCAATTTCCTCCTTCATTGTAACCATTAAGTATTCTTTTCATCCCGTTCTTCAACATAAGTTCATGAAAATTGAATAACAACCCCACTTTTAAACCTGCAAATTTCCGATGAGTGAGTACAATGGCCTTGTGTATAGGCGTTAAGCAATCATCACATTTTAGTTCAACCAATACTTTGTGCTCCACGATGATATCCGCACGATAGCCACACTCCATTTTTACCTCTTCAAAAACGACAGGAATAGGGACTTCCGCCGTCGCTGACAGGCCCGCCTTCCTTAATCTGTATAGAAGACATTGTTTATACACTTCTTCTAAGAGTCCTGGGCCCAATGTTCTATGAACATAGATCGCTTCGCGAATGATGATATTTGTAATTTCATATTCGGTCATAGGGATTTTTGTTACAAAGAAATTGAAGGACACTATAAAATGGAAGGGAAAAACAACAGAAAATAAAGAGAAAAATACAGGGAGGGGAAAAGAAGATGGAGATGAGGGAGTAGACGAAGTTAAAAGAAGCTTGGAACACGAAGGTCACGAAGTTTGAACGAAGTTAACGAAGCGATGCATTCAACTGGAGCTTTTAGAAATTTGAGAAAATATTGAGCTGCTAAACTTTCTTATTCCTTATTAATTATTCCTTATTTCAACAAGGCTTCCAGTCTCCCCAATATCAACAGCACCGTATAGAACCACCCCAGCCCAATAATAAAACCCGCCAGCACGTCACTCGTATAATGCACCCGAAGATATATGCGGCTGAAGCCGATCGCAATGATGAGGAATATTGTAATAACGCTGACGATGATCTTGATAAAAAGATCCACTTCCGTTTGCCAAAGCATGTACAGCAGCAATCCAAAAAAATTAACCGACATGATCGCATGGCCACTTGGAAAACTTTTTCCTTTGGCTTCATATAGCAGCGGCGTCAATGGGCGCTTACGATGAAACAAGTGTTTTAAAATGAACATCAATGAAAGACTGCTAAGCGATACGATGAATATCCTGAAGGCCCACCAGTAATGCCATCCAAAAAGCAACATCAACCCCATCAATAGCAGGTTGGCAGGTATCAGGAATTGGTGCTTACCCAGGAAAGTGATTGCGAGCATGATCCGGTTATTCCTTTCCGAATTCCAGCGCTCTAATTTTTTGAAGACAAGCAGGTCCGCTGTTTTGTATTGGCGCAACGGGCCTCGCAGAAAGAAAATGATCATTGAAACGAAGGCGGCAAATAAAAGCAGGTACAAGAACACTTCACCCGCAGCGAGCCACAGCATATGATCAGCGGTGAGAAACATACTGGGTGAATGCAAAGAACGTGCGAGATTTGGAAATAAGGAATAAGGAATAAAAAATAAGGAATAAGGAAGTTGCGAACAGCCTTTATAATTTGAGGTCTTCAAAGTATTGAGCTGCTAAACTTTCTTATTCCTTATTTCTTATTAATTATTCCTTATTAAAGTCTTAATCATTCAATTTCAACACCGCCAAAAACGCCTCCTGCGGCACTTCCACATTCCCTATCTGCTTCATCCGCTTCTTACCTTCTTTCTGTTTTTCCAGGAGCTTACGCTTACGGCTGATATCACCGCCATAACATTTCGCAGTAACGTCTTTTCGCATCGCACTGATATTCTCTCTTGCCACAACTTTGGCGCCTATCGCGGCTTGTATGGCTATCTGGAACTGTTGTTTGGGTAACAACTCTTTTAATTTCTCACAAAGTTTTCTTCCGAATTCCTGTGCACGGGCACGATGTATCAGCGCACTCAGGGCATCCACTTTTTCGCCGTTGAGCAAGATATCCATCTTCACGATATCACTTTCGCGGTAGCCGATCGGATGATAATCGAAAGACGCATAACCCCTGGTCATGCTTTTTAATTTATCGTAAAAATCAAAAACGATCTCGGTGAGTGGCATGTCGAATGTAAGCTCAACACGGGTTGGAGTAAGATAACCCTGGTTGATCAATATGCCGCGTTTGCTGATGCACAGCGTCATGATATTGCCGATATACTCCGGCTTGCTGATCATCTGTGCACGGATATACGGTTCATCAATATGATCGATCCTTGTAGGATCAGGCATTTCTGTTGGATTGTTTACTGTGATCACTTCGCCCTTGCTGGTGGTAGCGATAAAGCTCACGTTGGGCACGGTGGTGATCACCGTTTGGTTGAATTCTCTTTCCAACCGCTCTTGTATGATCTCCATGTGCAGCATGCCCAGGAACCCGCAACGAAAGCCGAAGCCAAGCGCCTGCGATGTTTCGAGTTCAAAAGTGAGCGAGGCATCGTTGAGTTGCAATTTGTCCATACAATCCCGCAATTCTTCAAACTCATCCGTCTCCACGGGGAAGATACCCGCGAATACCATCGGCTTCACGTCTTCAAAACCCTTGATCGGCTCCAGCGACGGATTGACCGTTGTGGTGATCGTATCTCCTACTTTTACTTCCTTCGCGTTCTTGATGCCGGTGATGATATAGCCCACGTCGCCCGCCCTCACTTCACTCTTGGCTTCCATGCCCAGTTTCAAAATGCCCACTTCATCGGCGCCGTATTCCAGGCCGGTATTACTGAATTTGATCTTATCGTTCTTCTTAAGCGTTCCGTTGAACACGCGGTAATAAACAATGATGCCGCGGAAAGAATTGTACACGCTGTCGAATATCAGCGCCTGCAATGGTGCAGCGGGGTCGCCCGTTGGCGCTGGGATCCGATCAATGATGGCCGTTAATATCTCCTCGATGCCGATGCCGCTTTTGCCGCTGGCCAGTAAAATGCTTTCAGGGTCGCAGCCGATCAATTCCACGATCTGGTCCTTCACTTCTTCGATCATCGCCCCATCCATATCGATCTTATTGATCACCGGGATGATCTCAAGGTTATTGTCAATTGCAAGGTATAAGTTGCTGATAGTCTGAGCTTGTATACCCTGACTGGCATCCACCAAAAGCAATGCTCCCTCACATGCCGCCAGCGCCCTGCTCACTTCATAGCTAAAGTCCACATGCCCTGGGGTATCGATAAGGTTCAGCACATATTCCGTTCCTTTCCACTTATAGTTGATCTGAATGGCGTGGCTCTTAATGGTGATGCCCTTTTCCCGCTCCAGGTCCATATCATCCAGCACCTGCGCCTGCATATCCCGCTCGCCGATGGTATGGGTGAATTCCAATAGCCTGTCTGCCAATGTGCTTTTTCCGTGGTCAATATGAGCGATGATGCAAAAATTTCGGATGTTCTTCATGTACGAGTGTGCCTGTTTTTGAGGGTGCAAAAGTAACGCAAAATGGCGGGATTTGAACGAGGATGGATAGGAACACGGATAACACAGAATTATACGGATGAAAACAGATTTTTAGCTACCAAGACTGTCATACTGAGGAACGAAGCATCTCAAATCACAAAGAGAAGGATTTGCGGACTATACGGTTGTATGTGGGAAGGGCGTTGTGTATATTTAAGAGTTGTATGTAACCGTTGAATATTTCACCAAGTCAAAATGATAAATAATACCTATGCAACTTTTAGGGCTTCTTAAGACAACGATACTTTGCTCTACTACATGGCAGGGATGGACTGTTATTTCCGCAATTGCCGCTTTAGTTGCTGCTATTGTCGCTATTTTCTACACCTACTATACCTATAATTTGCTAAATGCAAATGAAGAGACACTCGCCAAGAGTAATAAAATAAATGAATTTCAAATTTACAAGGAAATAAGTGCGAGTCTTGGCAGCGACGAGGCAACTAAATTAATTGATTTATGTGGCGAAGGCAAACTTGAAATTGACTATTCAAATACAACCCCTCTTGCGGGTGAAACAAAAATAAAAAGTGGCTTTTTGAATCGAAAGCTGCTTAACCCGCTAGAAGATATTGCTGTTTTTTGGGAAAGTGGACTAATTACAATTAAGACAATTGATTCAGGTTTTGGGTATAAGATTTTATGTATTGGAAATTGCGAAGCTATAATGAATCATGTACTCAAATCAAGACAAAGTTGGCCAAACGTATTTTCCGGTTTTGAGGCCCTCTACAACGAAGTTTATTCTAAATGTGCTGACGAAGAAAAACAAGGATATAGAGATAAGTTTATTAAAGTTGAAGAACCTGCAAAATAGTAGGCTGCTTTTCGCCGACATGGGTGTCCGATTAAAACTTCGCAAACTAGCTCCTACCCTCGCAAATGTCCCCGTTTTGTTTCGTCGTTGGTAGGAAGGTGGCTCACGGTCGGTGCCAACGGAGTCAGAATATTTTGACGAATACCCACAGTGGCGAAATAATTGCCATGTTAAATTGAATAAAAACTATATTTGATACAAATAGAAAAAATAATTAATCACGCGCCATTTTTGTAATTCAGTGAAAAAAACAGAATATTTTTTAAGTTCCTTAAGAATATCTAGTCAAGCTCAAGCAGCTTTAGACGACTTAATAGCAAAGAGGAACCAATTCTTGGAAAATCAGGCGAACAAAATTGGTGCGATAGATTTAGAGGATGTTAGCATTATTGCTGTGGGTAGCGGGCATATCTATGTTTTATTAAAATTAACATACTTTCCAAAATCAATATGAAGATTACAAAATATTTTATCAGCACGTTAAGAAGCGAGGGCGCTCTTGAGCAAGTTATCACAGACGTAGAAAAAAAAGAGATGCATTTTTAGCAGATCCGGAAAATCCGGTAGGTGAAATTGATAGGGAAGAAATCCAAATAGTGACAACTCAAAATAATAATCACATTCAAGCGATTCTTACACTGACTTTTTATCCAAAACAGAAATGAAACTTAAAGAGATTGAGATTATTGAATTTAAATCAATAAAAGATGAGAAAATAGATTTAACGACAAATCAAATTTGTTTTGTCGGAATTAACGAATCTGGAAAAACAAGCATTCTTGAAGCTACGAGTTATTTGAATATTCTCGAAAAGACAATGACTGCAGGTCTTTTGAATAAAAATTCAAGTAGATATCCAAATGGATTTCCAATTATTTGTGGACTATTCGAAGTTTCGGTTAGTGAACTCTCAGAACTATCCTCGTGGTTCTCGAACGACTTTGGTTTTACTCTCGAACTACCTGCCCTTACTTCATACTTCATTTATTTAAAAAGGTGGGGAAATGGCCTAGATAACCTTCAGATCTCCTTGTCAAATTTGACGGATTTCAATATTGATTTGACCGAAACGTTTAAAAAACAGAAGAGCATATTTTTGGATAAATTCTTTAATGACTTCTACCCTTTTATTGAAATATACAAAAACGAAGATCTTTTACTGGAACCTGCAACAATTGATGAACTAAAGGGAACGGAAAAAAAATTCGAAACATTTAGGAGACTTTTGCATATAGGGGAATGTTATGATCTTGATATTTTTGCCGATGAAGATACAAACAGAATAACAACATATTTGCACAATATTGACCTAAAATTAAATGCAATCTTCAAAAGGCATTATAGACAGGATGACAGCATTACAATTCACTTAACAGGGTTTAAAAATAAATTGGCTGTTGTGATTCAAGACAGTACCAATAGCGGGTTTAGCATCAGTGAAAGAAGCCCTGGATTTCAATATTATTTTGCATTTTTAGTGAATAAACTGTACTTAAATTCAATTCATGAAAAGCGAAATGTCATTTATCTTCTCGATGAACCAGGAACCAATTTACATCCACGTGGTGCAAAAGATCTGCTAAGAACCTTTGACGAGGTTTCATCAAAAAATCAAATTTTATATACGACACACAACCCATTTTTAGCTATAAGAAATAATATTGACTCACTAATATTTGTTGGCAAGAATTCATTAACCGGCACAAAAATAAATCGGAAACCTTTTCTAAATAAATATCAGTTATTACGTAAGGAGCTTGGAATTTTGCTAAATGATAGTTTCATTATCGGTGACATCAATATTATCGTAGAAGGGAATACTGAAAAATACGCACTACATAGATTATTTCAAGAAGATAACTTCACGGAACTTGAATGGGTAAATATTTACAATGCTGATGGAGTAAGCAACATCTCTCAGGCGCTGAGCTACTTGGGCAAAAACAATCTCAACCTGTCGGGCCTTGTATTACTAGACAGCGATGCTCAAGCAAAAAATGAGCAGCAAAAAAAAGCATTTATTGCCGCCATGAAAGAAAAAAACTGGCAAGCAGTCGAGATCAATGATGTTTTTAGTAAAGAAAAAAATGAAAGGACATTTGAAGACCTTTTTCCTCAAGAATTATATGTTGGTGCTTTCAATGAATATTGTAACTCATTAAAAGATCTGTCAGTATTTAGTAAAGAATATAAGGCTTATCAATATACTGGAGAAATAAAGACTCCAATCATCAGGGTTCTTGAAGAATACTTTTTCGATTTCATTGCCCCCGAAAAACGAATACAAAGCAGTATAACTAAACAGGATATTATAAGATTATTACTTGACAAAACTGAGGAGATGGAAAAAGAAGAGAGGAAAAAGGTTTTGACAAATGTATTTAAGATTATCAATTTAATTAAAGAAGAAGTAAAAAAAATCATTCAGAATGCCTAATACAAAACACAAAATATTTAGCATTTACGTGCATGAGAAGCAAAAAATTGATTTTGACCAAACTGTCTTAAATACAATTAGCGAGTTTTTAATAGAGCCAAACATTGTTTACATAAGCCATTCAATAGCGACATTGAGCTTGCCTCTTATAGATTATTATAGAATCCAGTCTTATAGACATTTTGTTGTCATCAGCTTAATATATAAAGATCTCAGCGAAACTGAACTTGACCTTTCAAAAACAACAAAAAAGACTAAAGACCTTGTCAAAAGGTCAATTGAGACAGGCGCCGCGATTCCGATGCCCAATATCGAAACAAGTTTTGACAAGAGAACTAAAGAGAATCCAAAAAAAACAAAGAATTGAGTCCTCCTTCTGGCGCAAGTGTTGCATGTGGGAGAAATATCTAAACGTCGGCCGAAAACAACTGGTTTGATCTATAAGGTTATTATAGGGTCATGATAGGATAGAATCCCCATAGGCAACTAAGAGGAGACTCAGGGGCAACTCATAGGCAACTCACCCCTGCCCTATTGGGAACGTACCAATGCCCCAACTATCATTGCAAATTACGGATCGAATCAGCCACCATCTTCGTATTAATTGCCACCCGCATCACACCCCTTCTGGCGCAAGTGTTCCCCGAAGTGTCTAACTAAATAAAAGTATGATTGCGGGATCACTTGTGCCTTGTAGTCCAGCCCGGATTAAATCCGGGCGAAATTCCACGGCACAAGTGATCCCATAACCTTTTCGTTCGCCAATTGATGATCATATGTGGGAACACTTGCGCCAGTTGCAGGGACCTGCGGGCCTCAGAAACCAAATACCAATTTCCCAACTATCATCACTGCAAATTACGGATCGAATCAGCCGCCATCTTTGTATTGATTGCCACCCGCATCACATCCAATTCTTCAATTCGTTGTTGCTTTTTCTTTATCCCTAATTTATATCGGGTTATTTTATCCTCCTGGTCGTCTACTTTGTTTTTTGCTGATCTCGAATCTTTTGCTTCATCATATGCTTTTTTAGCCCTTCGCTTAGCTGTTTTTGCGTCGTTGACACTGCCATTAGTAGCCTTATTTGCCTGGTCGCTGCTTGCGGAAGCTGCATTCACTGCATCAGTATTTGCATCCTTAGCCTTTGACTGGAGCCCGGGCAGGTCGTTTTGAGCGATCGTTAGTTTCGCGGTCAGGTCTACAATATCATTGGTCACGTTTACATACTCTTTGTTCAGTTTAACGGTGTCTTCTGCTTTCTTATACTTTTGAGAAAGCGCGGGTAACGCCGGTAACACTAAAACCAGTAAATAAAATAAGCGGATAATTTTTTTCATGATCGGGTAAGATTAAAAGGTGAAAGAAATATGATCTTGAACCATATCGACGGAAATTTCGCAGAAGGATGGCTGATGAGATCGCCTGAAGGTAAGCTTATTAAACCATGGGAACCGATTATCGCTGTTAAAGCTTCGCTCACGGCAATCAAGTATCCGGCTGGCGCAAGTGTTCCCCGAGCTGTCTAACAAAATAAAATTAAGCTCGAAGGATCACTTGTGTCTCTTATTCCCGCCCGGATCCGATGGCTATCGGATGAATCCGGGCGAAATACCACGGCACAAGTGACCCCATAATCCTTTCGTTCGTCAATTGATGATCATATAAGGGAACACTTGCGCCAGTTGCGGGTCACTTGTGTCTCTTAGTCCCGCCGGATCCGATAGCTATCGGATGAATCCGGGCGAAATGCCGCTGCACAAGTGATCCCATGATCCTTTCGTTCGTCAATTGAAGATTGTTTAAGGGAACGCTTGCGCCAGTTGCGGGTTTTTGCGAACTTATCACTACTTTGTAACATTCAGTTCATACTAAAATTGTTGATAAATGACCAGTGCAAAAACAAAGTCCTTTTGGCAACGGCTAAAAGATTTTTTCACTATTTCAGACAAAGATCTTAAGTCGTGGAAGAAAAGAAATTATGAATCCAGGCAACAAATGCGACTTACCACTAACAAAGAAGAGAACGAGTATAACAAGGAATATGATAAAAAGAACAGAAGAGATTAAGCTGTTCAGTAACTACTGCATATGAAAACTGCCTGGCGCCCGGTGTTCCTTCCAAATCTCAATCAACGTGTCGATAAAAAGAAGAAGAAGAGCAATAGATATTTTTGTATGATAGATCAGTAAAAAAATGTTGAAATCGCAGATTTCAACGATTGAGGATGATTTCGCAGATTGGATTTTCCTTCGGAAAATCTTAGAACCGCTACAACATTTGATCTGCTAAAATTTATTATAATACCGCAAGGTTCCTTTTTTCCGAAGGAAAAAAATCTGCGAAATCATCCTCAATCGTTTAAATCTGTGATTCATTTCTTTTCCTTATTTATCTTTCTTCCCCCTTCAGCTTCATATCCCTTTTTGCATCAACAACAGCCGGGAAATCATCATTCCACTTTCTTCATTTGCTTCCACGCCTGGTCCTGGAAAGCTGTGGCTGCATCAAAATTGGGGTTATTGCTCAATACAAAAGATGATCCGTCGCCGCGGCTCCACACATGATCATATCCAGCGGCCACTTCGTATTTACCGCTTTCATCCCTGAAATTTTCTACTTCCCTGATGGTCTTAATGAAGTCTGTATGCATTTTGTCGTTGCTCGACTGTGTGGCTTCCCAACTGCGCATCTGGTTGTCCATATCGTTTAAACGTTGATTGCCTCGCTGGATAGCCTGTTCGCCGATCTGTCTTGTTTGCTCATCCATCAGCCTTATTTTCTCCCAATGTGTGCGATTCTTTTGCTGCCGCACCTGCAGCCAGAAATTATCTACCGCATCTTTGTAAGAAGGATTGCTGCGCATGCTGGCCATGATGGATGAAAAAAGCATTTTGGCTTTTTCTTTTTCTCCTGCCGGGTACCTGAATACGGTTTTTTTATTGATCACTGTCGTAAAAGATTTATCGTAACCGCCTGTGTACATATTTTGAACGGTTACTTCGGTAACCAGCGAACAAAGCAATACAAAACCTTCTGTGCCGTCGTTCCATTTCACTTCAGCATTAACGGCAGAGGGATATCCCTGTACATCCGCCGCTCCATATTGCATTAGTTCCATCCTGGCTTTTTGCACCAGCGGTTGCATTTCATTTGCAACAGCCTGGTTGGCTTCCACTTTTACAATTTGCGGATTACCCAGTTCCTGTGCGAAACTGCTGCGCAGGTATTGCTCTGCACCCACCGGCTGGCTGAAACTACAATAAGGCGATTGGCCCGCAGCGGACATATTGAACTGCAGTGTTTGCTGGTTGCTGTTCCATGAAAGTATCTTGTAGGGCAAGAACTCCATCGAGTATTTATTATCCGGCGAAGAGGCTTTGAGCCATGAATTATTTCCGGCGCAGGCCTGGCCAGGCATGATCCAAACGATCTCCCCCTGATGCGTCCAACCTTTCGGCAGCAACAGGCTGTAAGCTTCTGCAGGTTGTGTGAAACCCTGGTTATCCATTATGCGCACCCTTTCGTAGATATTGTAGTCATTGCCTTCCATAAATTTTTGTGTTGATGATCTTTGTGCGTTAGTATTTCCTTTTTTTGAAGACTGGCCATTGCAGCCGGTATTGAAACACTGTACCAGCAAGGCAAGCAGCAATGCGTAATACCGGCTCCTGGTGCTGTATCCATTTTTTAAAATCATTTTGAAATATTTTGGAATTAATAAAAAGCCATAAAAACAAAAGCTCAATTGCGATCGTTAATGAATTGACAGTAAAGAAAATCTGCGTGCGGGGTATGGTCAATAATCCATTTGGATCATAGGAACCACTCTGCGGGATCAATAGAAAAAAAACTTCGGCGAGGCTTATATGACCAACTTTTCTGATTGGAATTCTTTCCGGCATAACAACGACCTATTTCTGATCACCGTTTGCTGTTTCATTTTAAGCCGGGTTGGCTTTGCCGTTTTTATAATAGCCAGGTTGATCAAAAATCTACGCAACGGTGCCTGACACACGCAATAAATCCCCCACTCCCATTTATTAAGCCTATTTTACTGCCTCATCTCAAACCACTCGCCATGAAGTATTTTTCTTCTGTAGTTCCTGTATGCATTTTCGCCCTTGTTTTATTGTTTGGCGCTAAAACTGTGCAGGCACAAAACATATTTAATTCGAGCGGAGATGTGAAATCCACCAAACAATATTATGCAGATAAAGCCGCGGCAGAGGCTGCTGCGAAGAGAAATGCTGTTCCCGCTTCATCCAGGCCTGCCACTACAAGTTCAACCCCATCGTCAGGACGAAGACAGCTGACCTCCGAGGAAAAAGCGGCGATCAACCGCGAGATGGACAAAGCAGTAGAGGAAGACAATGCCAGGAGAAAAAGGGAAGCCGAGAACAAGATCACAGAAGATAAAAGAAAGGCTGCTTTTTCCAGTGCCTCTGGCAAATACATGGAGGTTACAGCAACTTCGGGATCATATGGGCTCAGCCGGGTAAAATTAAATGGCAAATACGGCTATATCAATTCGTGGGGAACCGAGGTGATCCCATTGGTTTACGATAACGCTGGCGAATCATTTGATCACGAAAGAGCACTTGTAAGATCGGGTAAAAAATGGGGCTTCATAGATTTCAAGGGAACCGTGGTCATTCCTGCAAAATACGATGATGCGAAAGATTTCAAGGATGGTAGTGCGACAGTCAAATTGGGCAACAAATGGGGACTCGTAGATCCGCAAGACAAGTTACTCATTCCAATAAAATATGATGATGCAATAATTTTTGATGCGGCGTTCGAATTTGCACCCGTAAGCATCGATGGAAAATATGGTTGCATCGACGTGCTCGGGCAAGTGAGAATTCCCATGGTCTACGAGGCTTTGAAAAAACCATCCTATGGTTTATTGGGTGCAAAACAAAACGGCAAGTGGGGTTTCCTGGATAAGAAAGGAGATGTAGCGATCGCCTTTCAATTTGACGATATCATTAGTGGCTTTGGAGTTTCAACCGCGATAGTAACCAAGGGTAATGCAAAATTTGCCATCAATACCGGTGGCGTAGTATCCGGTAGTAAAACAAATATTACCACCGGCGAAACGATCACTGAAGTGCAGGTTAAAGGAACATTCACAGACAAAAGAGAGAACAAGACCTACAACACCATTAAGATCGGCGAACAGGTATGGATGTCGCAAAACCTGGATGTAGTGAAATTTGGTTACGGCGAAGAGATACCAGAGGCGAATTCAAAAAAAGAATGGGACAGGGCAAATAAAGATCACAAGGCTGCCTGGTGTTACTATGACAATGACCCGGCCAATGGAGAAAAATATGGTAAACTGTACAACTGGTGGGCGGCGATAGACGCACGACGCATAGCGCCTGCGGGATGGCATATCCCCAGCATTGAAGAATGGACAATATTAATAACCACCATGGGCGGTTTTAAATTTGCAGGCAACAGCATGAAAAAAACGGTCTGGGCATATGGCGAATATCCTACTAATCCCAGCGGATTTGCAGCAGTGCCCGCGGGAATGCGCTTATCTGACAAGGATGCTACATTTTTATCAGCCACTTTTGGAACAGGTTGGTGGAGCCGCAATGAAAGTAGCCCAACCTATGCAAAATCTATCGAGCTTTCAGCCGAAGACAACCTCAGGGAATCGATCTATATCAATGAGGGACAAGGCATGTCCATAAGATGTATCCAGGATAAGAATACTCCGGTAGTCGTAACTCCCTCAGCAATTTCTCCCGTCACTACAACTGAAGAAGTTAAGCCGGCAGAGAAAGCTGGATTGGATATAAGCCTTCGCCCTACGCAGGTTAAAAAGAAATTCGGCTATATGGATGAAAGCGGTACAATGGTCATCAAAGCTTTGTATGATTACGCCTCCTTCTTCAATGATGGATTGGCCGCAGTGAAGATCGGCAAGAAATGGGGCGTTATTGATGGCACCGGAAATATGGTGATACCGACGGAATACGACCTTATCTTGAATTTCGAAAAAGGTATGGCGAGGGTAACTCTAAATGATAAGGACGGGTTCATTGATAAAAAAAATCAAGTAGTGATACCGATAATATACGATGATGCTGCCTGGCACTCCGCCGAAGGTTGCATAGCCGTATTATTAAATGGTAAATGGGGTTTTGTTGATACAAAGAATAATACCATCATCCCCTTCCTTTATGAAAGCGTGTACGATTTCAGCGATGGATTGGCAGGAGTACAATTGGGCGGTAAGTGGGGCTTTATTGATAGAACGGGTAAGGTCATCATTCCGATCAAGTATGAAGCCGTGGGTAGTTTTTCAAACGGCATCGGTACAGTTTATACAGCAACGGGTTCAAGAAAGGTAGATAAAGAGGGAAAGGAAAAATAAGCACAGATTTAAAAGATTGAGGATGATTTCGCAGATTTTTTTTCCGTCGGAAAAAAGGAGTTGTGTGGTGTTGTAATAAATTTTAGCAGATTAAATATTGTAGCGGTTCTAGGATTTTCCGAAGGAAAATCCCATCTGCGGAATCTGCGCAATCGTTTAAATCAGCGATTCATTTCTTTTTCTTCGACTTCTGAAAACCCGCATTTTACTTATTAACGTAGAACCATATTTTCCAGGTTGCTGCCTTATACAATTCAATGCTAACATTCTGCCCGTTAGAAAGTACTGCAAGTAAATTCGCAGGAAACTTCGTTATCTCATAGGTCACGGAAGATTTTTGGCTTGACGTAAAGTTTGATACTTTTTGAATACGGTCTCCGTTGATAGAAACCAGTTCGCTAAGTGTTAATACATAACCGGAGCTAGCAGAGAAATTTACTGCTCCTCCATCCGGACGGCCGGTGGTTGTTTGTATTTCAATGGTAACGGTATTGCCGCTTCCGGAGGTTGGGTTAAATTCAAACATATCAAACTTCGCCTGTCCGTCAAACTTATAAGTGATGTACCGGTCGCCCCTATATTCGTCTCCGCTCCAGTAACCTTTTACGATACTGTCGGGCATTCCTTTTCGCAAATAATGCATTTCGCCCTTCCCTTCCCTTATACCGTCCTGGAACTTACCGGAATAATAAACGCTATCGCTATAGTTATAAACTCCTTTTCCATCCGGCCATCCATTTGTAAAAGCACCAACATAATGTTGATATCCCGAAGCTTCTCCCTTGCCATTGGCAAATCCATTTTTACATTCACCGGTATACTTTCCCTCCAGGTTCTTCGACTTCACCTTGCAGGACTGAACACTGTCTTGGGCATATAAAGTATTAAGATTCAGTAAAACGACGCAAAAGGTCAATATGAAAGCGTAAGTAAATTTCATTCTTACCCAATTTACAGATTATAGGCATAGCATCCGCCCCAAAGATCTAGTAAGGGGGACTTCCGCCCATGGCAGACATTACTCAAATGTTAAATAACAAAAAAATGTTATGAATCTAAATTATCGTTTTGTACTTTGATAGGGTTTTCTTCTTTATCCCGATTATTCACACCTAAACTACCTTTTATGAAAAAGCTTTTTGTCTTCTTCGCAGTCTTTTCTTTTTTATTTTCCGAAGCTCAAAATGAAAATGCCAATTGGTGTTTTCCTTATAGAGCCAGGATAAACTTCAACAGCGGGCCCCCTGTCCTTCCAACAACCTGTGAAAACACCAACAATGCGTGGATTGATGGTTACGGAATAACCTGCGCAAGTGTAAGTAACAGTAACGGTGATCTATTGTTTTATACCGATGGTGTAAGAGTGTGGGACAACACCGACAATCTTATGCCGAATGGAAACAATATCGGTGGAGGAACCAGCACAGGCTGGGCCGAACAAGCCGTAGCAATTGTGCCAAAACCCGGCAGTACAAAGCTTTACTATGTTTTTACCGTGTGCAAAGTTATCCCTCCCAATAGTTCACCGTTTTCAAGCCATACAGGATTTCATTACGCGATGATCGACATGACGCTTAATGGCGGACTAGGAGATGTTGTTCAGCTACCGAACTCATCCTATTTCGTACCATTAAATGATGAAAATAGCGTGCCGATTGATTACGATCCGGGTACTTCTACAGGACAAGAGATATATGAAGGCAGTATGACAACTGCTTTATATGATGAGCCCGGTGGGATCTGGCTTACCATATTTGCGAGATTTCATAATGGTAGCGTAATTAAAAGAATCGCTTATAGTTATCTTATAACATCTTCAGGGATCAACCAGGCAGCTGATGGTACCAGTCCCGATCCAACCTCATCCAGTCCGTCCTTGCCGGTTTATTGCCCTTATTCAGACTCGCGATGTTATGATGAAAGCGGTTCTTCTATCAAGATCGCCCACAACGGTGAGTGGCTGTGTAACGAAATCGCCGATTATGTTGACATGTATCAATACGATAATCACACCGGAGCAGTAACGTATAACAATAGGGTATTTACCGGAGCACCAGCCGTGGCAATTCCGGGATATGGCATTGAATTTTCACTACCCGATGTGAACAACCACATGTTCATTTATTTTGCCACTTATGATTGTGGATTATGCCAGGCAAGACCTGCCGGCTCCAATCCTAGCGGAATAGGTATCGGGCCGTCGTTAGGAAATTATATCAGGATCAGGCAAGCCGAGCTTCAGCCGGAAAGAGAAAATGATAATGTAGTTGTGGGAGAATTTGAAGTGCCTTCATTAGATGGTAAAGATGCGGTTCTCCCGGTTGGAGGCCGAACTTATGGTGATCTGCAGTTGGGGCCGGATGGTAGGATCTATTGTTGTGCCAATAGTATTTACACAGTTCCAACTAATGCCAATCTTGCCGTTATATATTATCCCGACTTGCAAGGAACAGCCTGTACCTATTTAAATGATTATTTCACCCTTTATCCGGGTAGCGAACAGTATGGAAGTCTGCCACCATGGGTATATGTTGCCCAGGAGCCATGGCCAAAGACATATAGTTATGCTACTGTTGCATCTCAACTGCTGAAAGACCAGAACCATAACGTGGTGGCTCAGTTCAGCTCATCAACGATCAGCCAAACTATAAATCATTTCGGACCATTCCCATCTACTCCCTCAAATCCGGAAGCATTAAGCGTACAGTATTCAAACCTGGGCATTACTACCTGGTACGTGGAGCATCCAAATAGCCCAACCTCAGCTTCGATCGATAAGCCTGTTTTTGTAACGGATGGAGGGGATGTACAATGGACAAATTCAGGGCCATTCGGTATTGTCAACTATTTATATACCAACTGCCAAACAGGAAGCTCAAGCAGTGGTCCATCCAGTTGGCCCTCACCGGCCTCCGAAAGATTGGCCGCCCAAGTGAGTAGCACTGAAGTGATGACTGTTTCCGGGCAAACTGTTAAGGTTTATTCTTCTGGCACTGTAACTGATACCAAATCATTCAGTAATCCGATCGTTACAAAATTCAATCGAACTACCAATAAACTGTATGTGATCGAATCAAGCGGCACGCATAACTATTCCTATTGTTACAGTTTATCGGGAGGAACACTTTCGCTGTTAACTACCTTCGATTGGTCTGGTGATGCAACGTCATTTGTGCAGGTTGACAATAATAACAACCTATATTTTATTGACAACAGCGTTCTGAAAAAGTATAGTCATAATGTTTATACGTCAGCGCCTTCTGCGGTCAGCATGACCGGGTATGATAATTCTTACATGATCGGTATGCTATCCAGCAATCCTTATACTGAAGACCAGCTCATCGTTATTTGTGAAACTAAGGACCGCCTGTATTCTTTAGACCTGGCTGGTTCAATCTGCAAATACATTCAAACAACGAATCTACCATTTACCGGGGTGTCGGGTGATGATCACCTGTCTTATCCTTATTATTATGCGTATGATGGAAGCGATATCTATATTTCCGGGGCCACGAAAGATGCAGATCTTTATTTAAATGGCCAATATATTCCCGCCCTGGGACTTAGCCAACATTCGGTATTTATCACAAAGATCAATCTTGGTGAGTTTAACCGTGAGACAGGAGGATTTGGCGGCGCAAAGGGGATTCAGTCAATAACATCTGTGCCGTTGGCTCCAAAGAATAAAGTTGAAAAGAATACAGTTGCGGCCAATTCATCTAGCCAAAGTAAAATAACCCTATCCCCTAACCCGGTAAGGGATGTATTGACAGTAGCGCTGACCGATGATATTACCAGGATCGATGTGGTAGATAGCTATGGTAATAATTTAATGAGTTTTTCCAATCATCAGAAAACAGTTATGATACCGGTTGGAAAATTGAGTTCAGGTTATTATTACCTTTTGCTAACTGACAGTAATGGGAAAAAGTCGTTCAAGGCTTTTTCTAAGTTATAAGAAAAAAACTGGAAAGGTGGGTCCGACACGCCAGCCAAACTAATTGACTATTAGTTTTCAAGAATTAAAAAGCACTGCTCGGCAGTGCTTTTTTTTAACAGCTGCTGATTCAAAAATTCAACGCAGCAAATAATCCCCTCAACAGTATTAAAATAAATATCAGCATCAACCGCCTCCACGCCTGCCTGCTGAAATGATCTTCGATGAGATAGAGGTAGCGCAGCGGCAGGTAAAACATCACATAGGCCAATGAAAGCAATATGAAACGCATACACACATCGCCAACAGAACCCATGGGCATATTCATGAAAACAGCAAAAATGCTCTTTTCCCAAAACACAAAAGACAGCATGGCAACGCCGCTGATGAGAAAGACATCGGCAACTAATTCGCGGCGAAACAAATACTTTTCAGAAAATATTTTTTTGCTTTTGCCACCCGGCCTGAAAGCAAGCCAGGTAATAAAAGCCGCCAAAAAAATACCGATCACCGTACCGAAGCCCGAGCCATCTCCCGGCCGAAGCCCCGGCAGTCCCGTCACCCGCCTGAATGCCTGTTCAGCAAATATGACCACCGCAAACATAATGACCCAATGACCGATAATGAGAAAAAAACGGTAAGGTATTTCTTCTTTGTTGCCGGACCTTGCAAGACGGTAATAAAGCGGCCGATGCTTTAAATATATGCCCCCAATGTATAAAACAAGTGCCGCAAGCATCCAATTGGAAAATGCAGAAGAAACAACAAATGATTTCAGCGAAGGAAAAATAAAACCCATCGAAAAGCTCAATAGAAAGACCAACCAGTCGAATATGGCGGGTTTGTTTTGTTTTATTTTATTCCAATTTATTTGTTTCACCATTTTTTGCTAATGTGAAAATAGAAGTAATAATTAACCTGTTGTGATATTTATTTCGCCAGTCACAAGACGTTCCTAACGGAACGTTACGGCGAGTTGCTGATAATTGTTACCCACGAGATGTTCCTACCGGAACAAGTACCAGCTCGCAAATTTATCTTTTATGATCATTGTTCAGAACTACGATCAAAATGAAACGGTTGCTTTTTTGTTCCGGTAGGAACATCTCGTGGGTAACTATGGATAGGGTGCTGTTGGCGTTCCGCTAGGAACGCTTTGTGCTCAATTTGAGTACCCCTCTGGCGCAGTGTTCCCCTAAGTACCCAGCTAAATAAAAATAAGATCGCGGGATCACTTGCGCCGGCTACAGGTTCAGACAATATTCTTAACTTACCTTCAAAAACCAACTGCATTGAAATCCCGCTATGCCAACCTTCTCTGGGGCCCACCCAAAAAATTCTCCAGTCAATTCGACGAAAGAAAGATCAGTTGGTTAGAACTGTTTTACGACCTCGTGTACGTGATCGCTATTTCAAAGATCACGCATTACCTTACACAGCATCCCAATTTTTCGGGACTATTGGATTATGTTTATTTTTTCGTCATGGTATATTGGGGCTGGCTCAATGGCAGCCTGTATCATGATATACATGGCGGACCCGGACTGCGAACAAGATTCATGACGCTATGGCAAATAATGGTGGTGGCAGCATTGATCGTCACGATGAATGTTCAGCCCGAGTCCATGCGCTTCAACGCGACCATTGCGCTCATGGTGATGCAACTATACATCACCTACCTGTGGTGGAGCGTAGGCATTTATGATAAGGCACATCGCAAATTGAGCAGGCCTTATATCATTTGTTACCTGCTGTCATTAGCACTCTTGTTTGTTACATTATATCTTGATCAATCCTGGTTGAGGATCGTGTTTTATTCTACGCTGGTATTAAATTTTTTGCCGCAGTTGCTTGTAAAGGGCAGATTAAAAAAAGGCGGCTTGCAATTGGATTTAACATCGAGCATGACGGAAAGATTGGGACTCTTCACCATCATCATCTTCGGCGAAGTTATTTTAGGGGTGATCAACGGTATTACGGTGTTGGAGAAATTGAATGCGCATGTTTGGTTTAATTTTTCTCTCGGTATACTCATTGTGTTCGCATTGTGGTGGATCTTCTTCGCTCTCATTGCCGACCGTGAAAGCCGCAAAGGTTTTATCACCGGCTACCTGGTAGAATTATCCTACATCCCTACCCTAATGGCATTGGGCATGATCGGTGCTTCATTCAGCAGGCTGTTCACCGTTTACGAAAACCCTAATGATCCCAATGTGCTTTGGATCAAAAATATCTTCGGTGCTTCGTTTTGTGTATTTCTTATTGGCATCACGATTATTTCGCAGTTCATGGAATACCAGGAGGCATATAACAATAGAAAGAGAAAGGTACAGCTGATCCTTTTTGGTTTTGCCATTACTATACTCGGGCTCAGCATTTCAGGGATCATACACAACCTGCATACTTACCTGGTGATCATACTGTTGATATTGATCACGGTTATTGTGATCATCACCAGGATATGGCTGAAGATCGAGTTGAAGAATTCGGATAACAACCTATAAGGTTCCCGCAAACTACTTTTATTATTAGGATATTGCCGGGGACCTTATAGGTTGTTATCCGTGGCTTATTAAATTTTCCATCCAAATATTGCAATTTTCCTGAATAAGTAGTATTTTACTTCCTTTCACTCCAGCATAAGATCAATTTCATATTCAGCATTTGACAAATCTATGGCTACAGGTGGCATATCGCACCTGGGTCGGTTAGTATTACATCATCTCATCAAAAAAACTGAATATGAAAAAAACAACTGCCATCAATCTCAGCATTTTAAGCCTTGCACTTTTAACCTGTTTTTTGTCGTCATGCAATAACAGCAAAAATGGTCCAGCTGACGCAACCGCAGCAGCACCCTGCAATTGCGAATCCAACTGGTTTCCGCATACCCAAACACCGGCGCCGCCCGAAGGCAAGGGCAGTCCGTTCGATACCAGTAGCACTACTAATTGCATATTTCACCAATGGTCGTGGCAAAAATTTTTATGGTTAACTAAGCCAATGCCAAATGGTAAAGCCTTGTTCGAAGATTCACTTATTCTGGTAGACAATCAAATGACACCTGTACAACCTGTAAGTGGGGTGGCGCTTGTATTAGGAGACACTTCGCAAGCAGGATCGCAAGGTGTACTCCGGTCCAACGCAGCCTACAGTTCCAGCAATCAATCGCACACGGTGTACTACTCCATCTATGTAAGTGATATTATGAAACGTATGTCTGACTCAATGAAGGTTGTATTGCTTAAAGACACAAACGCACTAAAAAATAATAACGTTACTTTTCCAGTTGGCTCTCTCGAAGTAAAAGCGTCATGGATCAGCATCAAGTCATTGCCCGCCGGACAGGCAAGCAACTATCACACTTCAGAAGCGATAATAAATGGTCAAAAGGATACCGTTGCACTTTTGGGCATGCACGTGGTCGGTGTGGTGATCAATCATCCTGAATTTATTTGGGCAACCTTTGAACATAAAGATATGGCGCCGGCATATGATTGGACCAAGAGCACCAGTACCCAGGACGCTCCTGTTACATCTGCTGATGAAAAATTATTTTTCAAAAAAGGAGATAGTGCCACCTGGCAAAACCTTCAATGGAACAGGACAACTCCCCCCACAGGATCTGTCAATATTTTTTCCGGCTATCCCTTCGGTATTCCCTTAAAGAATGGTGGTGATACTATTAATACAAGTCAGCAGGAACCGTTGGATCATGACAATATCGTGAGCCTTAATACCTGCGTGAACGCTGGCCTGACCGATGTTTGGAAAAATTATTTTTATAATGGTTCGATATGGATAAATACCGACGGCCTCACTCCTACGGTGCAGGCAGATACTATCAAGGTATTAGGAAACGCCATATCGCATGCTGAGCCGGGATCGATAGCCCGGGGATCTCTCGCTGCCGCTAATGTAACAATGGAAACGTATGTGGTGTCTTTTGCCGCAATTCCAATGCACGAAATGAATGTCACTACTGTAGTTAATTGTCTGAACTGTCACAATTCAGGTTCAACGATAAAAATAGGTACGCAGTCATATAACGGAGCATCGCCGCTTTACTTAAGTCATATATTCACACGTTACCTGATGAAGAGCAGCGGAGTGCCGGTGGATGAGATTGAGATGGTAAAACTTCGTGATTTCATAAATGCGGTGAGCGCTAAGACAAGCGTGCAGAGTAAGATGAAGTAAAAAGTCAAAAGGTAAGAGCAAAAGCAAAAGTCAAAAATCAAAACCGCAACCCAGGTTTTGATTTTTGACTTTTTAATTTTGACTTATTAGGCTTATGCAAAAAACGTTTTCTCAGCATCCTGTTCAAAACGTACCTATATGAGATCCCTACAACTATTCATCCTGCTGTTGCTATGCAGCTCTTCCAGTTTCGGACAAAAAAAATTCAATGCACTCATGAGCTCCTTATTTGATAAAGGGTATCAATTGTGCGAGGATAGTATGTTTGATGAAGCCATAAAAGTTTATGAAGACATCATGGACAGGGCCGATGAAGGCTCAACAGAATACGGCAAAGCAATGTACAACTCAGGCTACGCTTACCTGGCAGAGGGGAAAACAAAAGAAGCTCGCAAAACATTTCTTGACATCCTTGATGCCGACTATGATGAAATGGACCGTGGTGGTCGCGGCTCGGGATTAATGGGAGAACCTTATGCATTATACAAACACAATGCCTGCGAGAATTTAGCCGCGATGGAATTAAATGCTGGACATTTCAGATCGGCATTCGAATACATCCGGATGTTCGACAAAGTATTTCCCTACCATCACTTCTGTGGAAATGAATGGGAAGCTTATTATATCTACAAAGCGGAAATGTATGCAAAGGCTTATTGCGGCATGGACGATACAACTACAGCACTGATCTACCTTTTCCCGCATATTTTTAATACCGGGTTGGCAAGCAATGAACAGCTGCTGCAATTCACGGTCTCGATCCTATTGCAGCAATACGACAGATCGGTTTTGCTTGATGAATTCAAAACGGCAGTAGAGAATATGTCGTTTAAAAAAAGCAGTGGAGCGAAATACGCCAGCGATCATTATACCATCAATTTCCTGAACCTACGGATCGATGTGCCGGAGGGATACGGCCTGGACAGTGAAGCAACAAAGGGGAAAAGCGAATTGGAACTTCGAAAATTAGCTGCGATGTCAAGTGATTTTTTTAAGGAACTCAGCAAGTAGTTATATCGAAAAGGCCTGTATTGATGAGGAACGTAGCATCTCCATGCAATGCGCTTTTCGTTGAGATGCTTCGTTCCTCAGCATGACAAAAGGCTGTCCGTTCACCGAATCGAAAACTACCCGGATACAACGTGAACATCGGTATGGATAAAAACGGGCCACATTGGGTTTTGCCTTTTGACTTTTACTTACCTTGTTACTACCTGTATCGTCCCCTTCATCTGTGGATGTATCGAGCAATGATAAGTGATCGATCCGTTTTGATTCGCAATATAATTGTACGAACCCTTCGGGCTGATGCTACCGCTGTTGAAACTTGTACCATTGTCCGACACAATTGTATGTGCGGTGGTATCCATATTTATCCACGTGATCTCGCTGCCCGGCACCACAGTGATGGTTGATGGTTGAAATTGCATCGCCTGTATCGTGATCGTATTTTCAGTAGCAGGATTGCTTTTTGAAAGATCATGCCCCTGGCTGCTTTCGCACGAAGTGACAAACAACATGGCAATACTTGCACAACAAAGCGTTACAAAAATTTTTATCGTTCTCATAACTTTCAATTTAAAGATCAAACTATGCCTGGCATCAATTCGGCTTAACCGCTACATACAACGTACCTTTCTCCGTGGGATGAATGCTGCAATGATATGGATAAGCACCTGCTGCCAACGTGTTTAAAGTAAAGGAGCCCTGTGGACTTATATTGCCACTATTAAAACTCACGCCATCATCCGAAGTAACGGTATGTGTTTCGGTGTCCGTATTTTTCCATGTTATTGCATTTCCTTCCACAATTGTAATGGCCGCAGGCGAAAAGCCCGTTGCCTGAATGTTAACCAGGTTTGTACTATTGGTAGTTACAGTTCCTGATGAACCGTAGCTGTCGCCCTTACTGCATGAATTGCTAAAGATTGTTATTATACACAGTAGGCAGATGGTGTAAATTATTTTTATCGGTTTCATAAAATTTCGTGTTTAATGTTAGACAATATTTCAACTGCATCTCCACCGGCTTCGCTAAGCCGTTCTTCTATCAAAATTTTTTTTTCTTATTTTATCACCACTTGCACGGTTCCCGTCATCGAAGGGTGAATACTACAGTGGTAAGGGAAAGAGCCCGTTTGGGTTGGCGTAAAATTAAACGTACCCCCAGAACTGATATTACCACTATTGAAGCTCGTGCCATCGTCCGAAGTCACGGTGTGGGCATCTGTATCCATATTCGTCCACACTATTTTGGTTCCTATCGCAACGGTAACAGTTGCCGGTGTAAAAGCCATCCCCTGAATGCTCACGTTTTGTGCATTGGGATCAAGACCACCACCTGATGAACCCATATCATCGCTTTTGCTACAAGAATTTGTAAAGATGGCTGTCAGTCCAAAAAAACAGATGGCGGAAAAAATTTTAATCTGTCTCATAACTTTCCGTTTTAATGTTAGAAAATAATTTGACAAGATCTTTCGTCGGCCCTTCTTTCAAAAACTCCTGGGAATCAAAAATGTTTTCTCTTTTATTTTATCACTACCTGCACAATACCCGTCTCGGTAGGATGAATGCTGCAATGATATGGATAAGAACCCGCTACCATCGGTGTAAAACTAAATGTGCCCTGGGAGCTTATAGTTCCGCTGCTGAAACTGGTTCCATCATTAGAAGTAACGGTATGATCTACCGCATCCTTATTCTTCCAGGTTATCATCGTTCCTTCAACCACAGTTACTGTAGCCGGAGCAAAAGCCATGGATTGTATTGATACATCTTGAGCAACAGGAAGCACCGATCCGTTGGTATCGCTTTTACTGCAACTGCCCATAAAAAGACTTACGATGCCCATCAGGCCTATCGCGGAAAACATTTTTATCGTTCTCATAATTTTTGAATTGATATTTTGAAAAAAACCGATGGAAGATCCCATCTATTTAGTTATAGGCCATTATCGTACCAAAAAAAGTTGTTGTGAAAGGTTTTTCTCCACCGGTCTGCGTATCAAGCACTTGGGCGCAGGGAACGTGCCCATCCTCCATCTTTCTGTAATTCCTGATTATTCGTTTGTAAGTGTTTGTTCCCGCCTCGGGGTAAAAGGGTTACCTAACTTGGGGAAAATAAGTACGCTATGCAGATAATAAGAAGCATTCAAAATAGGATATATGAGATCCGTGAAGAAAGAGTGATGCTGGATAGGATCCGGCAACGCTGTATGAAGTGGAGACAAAAGTATTGAACCTGAAGGCCCGACAGCTGATCTTATTCCGCCTCAACTAAAAAAGTAACTGGCTGCCGGCGATAGGCATTTACTTTACGTCCATACTGTTTGGCAGGGATCCACTTTGGTGAATTCTTAATTACCCTTATCGCTTCTTGCTCCATACCATGCCCCAAATTTGTCTCAGCCGTGATATCTTTTAAGCTGCCGTCGATGCTCACTATAAACTTTATGATGACCGTGTACTTTCCCGCGCTGGCTTTCCTTTTAACCGGCACATCCGGGTTAAGGGTTCTTTGCAAATAGAGCGCCCACGCTTCATCGCCCCCCGCAAACATTGCATCTTCTTCCTCGCGGGTGAACAAAGAATCGGTTTGAGCGCCCTCCTTGCTATATGTTTTCAAGACGCCCCGTTGTCCTTTGAAAAACACCTCCTGGTGCAGAGACGCATGATCGTCGTAAGTAAAGGTTCGGTAAGTATCCTGCAAACTGTCTTTGATGGCATAATAATACATTGCTCCATTTTCATAATAACTAAATGTTGCTTGAATGATCGGTTTACCGGCTTTGTAGATCATGGAATCCACTTTGGCCCCCGTGCTATCCCAATGTTGCCAAACACCGGCCTCTGCTCCATTCTCATAACTTCCCTCCTTCTCTATTCTTCCAGTTTTGTAAAAACTTTTGAAAGGACCTTCCAGCACCGTAAGTGTAGAATCTTTGAAATATGCCGTTAAGAAATGATAATCCCCGGTTAGAGTAAAACAATCCAGTTTGAAAAGTCCGTTGTCAGGCAAACCCTTTCCCAGGATCGTAGCATTTTGTTTTTGCGTAATGGCAAAGTTTTCATCGAGATAAAAAGTATGTTTATAGTCCTGGCTTTTGCCTGCAATAAACACAAAACAGCAAAACACAGAAAGGAGTATCGTTCTTGTTCTCATCCTGTAAAGATAATTTTTTTTAAGTCCAATGCCGCTTTGTGGCTCCTCCCAACAACTGCTTTATGGAAATAAAAAAATATTTCATTTTATTTGATGACCTTTCACTAAAAAGCGCATTAAGTAATATAGATATTTCAAATGACCGATAAAGAGATCATCGAACACCTGCAAAACAACAAATACTCCAGGGCCATCAACGGCCTCTACGATATTTTACCCTCAGTTAAGCAATGGGTCCGCAACAACAGCGGCAGCGCCGATGATGCACAGGATATGTTCCAGGATGCCCTGGTCATCTTATATAAAAAGATCCACGCAGGAGAATTCACCCTTTCCGTACCCTTGAAAACTTATTTGCTTGCTGTGGTCAGAAATTGCTGGTTCGCTGAATTAAGAAGGAGAAAAAAATTACCCCTCGCCGATGCCGCTGATGATATCGCCGATGATATGACCAATGAAGAACCGGGCCTCGCCATCGCCAGTTCGGCCTTTAATTTTCTTGGAGAAAAATGCCGGCAGTTGCTCATCTTATTCTACTATCAAAAGAAAAGTTTTAAAGAGATCGCCCGGGCACTTTCATTGAGCAGCGAGAACGTAGCAAAGAATCAGAAATATCGTTGCATTCAAAAAGCAAAAGAAAATTACGTAACGCTTTCTTCAAACGGTAGCCATGAATAACAACACGATAAAAATAGACAGCTATCTGCAAGGTGAAATGAGCCCGGCCGACAAGGCGGCGTTTGAAGAGCAATTATCGTTTGACAAGGACCTGAGAGAAGAACTTGCTATCCATCAACACATCATCAATGCTGCTACCAGCGCAGGGTTGAAAGCAAGTTTCGCAGCAGCTATTCATAAAAAGATCGTCACCCGCCGATTGATCCGTTGGGGATCGGCTATCATTATTATAGCAGCAGCATTATTCTTCGTTTGGAAAAGCGGGTTATTCTCCGACCACGAACATGAGCCCAATGGAGAAAAGCATCCAACCATTGAAAGATTCAATATTAACCCTTCAGCCGATACTATTATCGAAACCCACGATGGCGTAGTGTTTGCCATACCAGCGCATGCCTTCGCCACAGAAGCAAATTCCATTGAGCTGGAAATAAAAACGGCTTTGAATGCTTATGATATTTTGCACAACGGACTTTCCACGAGGAGCAATGGCAGAATGCTAAACACGGCTGGAATGTTTTACATCAATGCGGTTGAAGGCGGCAAAACACTATCGCTGACAAAAGATATCGCCGTAAGTGTGCCAACAGCGAATGTTAATCCCGACATGCAAATATTTGACGGCGTGGAAAACGAAGGGCTCAATAGCACAACTGTGAATTGGGTAAATCCCCGGCCAGTTGATAATAATTTGCGGACCTATGATGTCAACACGCTTGATTTTTATCCACCGCGATATATTCCCACCTTAAAGGCACTGGCGAAAGCCTACCAAAACAAAAAATATACTGATAGCTTATATTATTCATTCAGCGGCTATCCACATGGCGCAAAACATCCGGAGGCGGCGCCGCCTGTTGAGGTTAAGGAAGAACCCAAACCCCGGCCAAATGATCTTCCACAAGACACATCAAAAAACCCTGATTCGAAGTTTTGGCGAAATGTAGATGCTGCGGCCTGGCCGCTCAGAATGGACTCTTCAATACAACAAGACCTTGCTGATTCAACCCGTGAGTTCACTTACCAGATCGATCCGGCGATCATAAAAGCGATATGGGATAAGAAATTCAACAATACTATCATCGCTACCAAAGAATTTGAAGAAAGGCTCAGGTACATGCATAGCCTTTGCAGCAGTGAATACCTTGAATTGTATCTAAAAAACTTAAACAAGCCGCTATACCTTATCGATAAACTTTGCGCAGACCATAGCAGTGGAGACGTAAAAAAGAAGTTCCTGGAATTTGCTGCGCAAAAGAAGGGACAGGTGATGATCGCCAGTGATATACAGCAAAAGCTTACAGATTATTTCCAAAAAAAGTCGAGGGCTTATAAGGAAGCTGCTGCAAAAACCTGGCAGAAATACCAGGCGAAACTGGAAGCCTTAAATAATTCAGCTTATAGAAAAAGAGGAGAAGCTGCATTTAAAGAACTTAAAAGAACGGAAGAGAATTTCAACCAGGAACTTTGCAGTAATCTTACTGCAGCCTATGCACAGTTGGATATTCATCGCAGCTGCAACGATACCATCTTGCCCCCTACTACCCAATATTACAACACAACGATCCGAACCACCGGGTGGAAAAACCTCGACCTGTATGTGTTTGACGCAACGGAAAACAGGGAGAGCATGGTTTATACAGATCCAAATACGGGCAAGACGGCAAAGCTTACTTATCGCGAGGTGAACATTAAAATAGATAACCCTACCCAGTACGATCGCGTATTTGTGTACCTGATCCCCGACAGTCTTAGCCATTTTCAAAGAATGCCGCAGCAAGACAATGGCTTTAAAGAAAAACTAAATTCCCTTTTCAGATATGATGCGGTAGCGATGGCTTACAAAGGCGGACAGGCATATTTTTTTAAACAAGCCGGCTTACAGCCAAAGGAATATCAATTTAAATTATCTGCCATAAGTGATGTTGAACTTCGTGCTGAGCTAAGGCGCTATCCTCTCAACAAAGGAACAGAACTCCGCACTGAATTTGAATACCAGTTATTTGAACAACAGGAAACAGCCAGGCGACTGCAGTATATGAAGGACGTGGAATTCAGGGCCAAGGTAGCGGCATCTATCTTTGATTGCGGAGAAGCCAGTACCCCTGTCGTTATCGAAAGTAACCCGAAATAGAAATGGTTAGCCCTACAATTTTACCCGTATAATTATAAAGGCTTTCTCATTCCGGCAAATTCTTCCACACTTTTATTCTTTCCGGTTGCTTAACCGACGGGATCATTAATACCATAACTCCGGCTTAATTTTTGTGTTGAAAATTTCCAAATTCCCCTTAACACTAAAACACTGATCTCATGAAACGGTATGTAGCGCCGCCCGCCAAAAAGCAGGAAGAAAAGACCGATACCTTCCTACTCGTCATTTTATTTGCATCCATTATTCTTTTCTTTGCTTCCTGACCCAGAGGCTGTGGCCATGCAATAAATTATTTCCCATTGGCATATATATTGTTCTTTCCCATTTATGATGCCTGTGGTAAAATGTTCAAGTGTTCTGCTTTTTATATTCCTTCTTTTCGGATGTGAATCAATACGCCCGGTTGGCAGTTCCATTCCAGCAACCCGGATGGATAGCATCGATCAGATGCCCTATCATCCTTTACGAAATGTTGATGACCTTGATAACTTAGTGAATGCGATCGGCGATTCGCGTGTTGTATTGCTCGGCGGCTCCACCCATGGCACACATGAGTTTTATCAATACTGGTCGGCGCTCACAAAAAAATTAATAGAAGTAAAAGGATTCATTTTCGTAGCTGTTGAAGGCGATTGGGATGATTCCTATGGCGTAAACCTATTCGTAAAAGGCAAACAACAAAACAGCGAGGGAACGATCAATACATTAAAGCAATATCAGCGTTGGCCGGCTTCGATGTGGTCAAATTACGAAACAGCCGCTTTTGTAGAATGGCTGAACACGTATGATCAAAATATTCCCGGACAAAATAAGATCGGATTTTATGGCATTGACCTTTATGGTTTTTGGGAGTGGACCAACAAACCGCTTCCCGTTCAATACAGCAAGCTGCAGCCAATTGTAAATGAACTCAGGGATAGTTTCGCAGGTATGGGCAACGATGCATTTCAATATGCGGCCGACGTTAGAAAAAGAAATGCCGATCTCAGTTCATTAACACAAAAGCTTTGGAGCGCTGTGCAAAAAAAAATAGATGCTCAACCTGTCGACGAGGATGCTTTCGTATTGCAGCAACATGTCTTACTTAGTTTGGAAGGTGAAAAATATTTTCGTGCGCTTGTAAAAGACAAACAAGGATCTTGGAATATTCGGGCAAGGTATATGGCAGAAGCGATTCAACGCCTGCTGAACTTTTACGGTCCGAATTCAAAAGCGGTGATCTGGGTGCACAACAGCCATGCAGGAGATGCACAATACTCGCAGATGGCGGGTGCGGACACTAGTGTCGGCGAGATCCTGAAAGAGCAATTAGGCAATAGTAGTGTTTTCAGCATTGGCTTCGGCACTAACACCGGAACGGTGCTCGCCGGATCTTATTGGAATGCCCCTTTACAGGAAATACCCGTTCCACCTGCGATCAAGGGGTCATGGGAAAATATATTGCATGATATCGGCCCGGGTAATAAGATCATTATTTCAAAAGATCTGATAGATAATCAAGCATGGGATCTATCGCTGCCCTTTCGCTCTATCGGAGATATTTATACCGGGAAAGATTTTTATGGCACTGCGATCGTGCCGAAGCGATTTGATGCGTTTGTGTATATTGATTCAACAACAGCAGTTCATAGTTTGAATAAGAAATAAGGAAGAAGGAAGTGGGGAACTCAGCTAACGTGAAGCGCTCTACTTTCTTATTCCTTATTTAATATTCCTTATTTGTTATTTCCTGTCCTTATCCAAAATATATCCCGTTATCCACCCCACCTGGCCATTTTTTATCAGGGTAAATTTCTTACCACCATTTACCGGTTCAAACTGTCGCATGATACGTAACATAAGGCTTGATCCTGCCAGCAAAGATTTTACGTCGAATACATTGACCACTTTTTGTAGTTCCACCCTGATCTTACTCAACTTCTCGCTACCGATCCCTTTTATGAACAGCTTGTTGGTATCAGGAATATCGGCATAATATTTTATCAGCCCTTCTCTAAAACGATTCACGTCTTTGTAGGTCACTTCGATCTGCTGATCATTGGTTCGCTCAGGATAAAGCAGCGTAGCAACCGCCCAGGCAATACCGCCGCTAAGGGCCATTGTAGAACTGGCCGGATAAGCGCCGCTGGCATTGACCGCATAAACGATCTCCTTTTTTTCGATCGTGTCGATCACTTTGTCAACATAGTTTTTGAAAGCAGGAAAATCACAGCCGTTTCCGCAATTTTTTTCGGTTGAATTAGTACTGCTCTTTGTGCCACTCGGTATCTGGAACATCACAAAATCTTTTGAATCGAGATTGAAATATCCGCCCTTGGTATTGCCGCTGCCGATATCGATAAGGAAAGTGGTGTAGCGCTCGGCATCCGGGATAATTCCGTAGTGCGACAAAACTGATTCTTGTTTTACCGTCACGATATCCACTACCCTGTTCTCTTCATTGATCTTTATTTTAAAAGCATCAATGAGTGTCTTCACATGTGCATTCTTTCCCAGTTTATCCGCCTGTGCTTTTACGCCGCTGCTGATCAGGGTGGCAATATCTTCCGCCGAAATATTCCACTGCTGCCTTGTGTAATTGTAAAGTCCCGTCAGTGCATTCAGCGTTGCATCGTACGAAGCTGAAGTGAATGAAATGAAATCCGAATTGATAGAACTATCTTTTAAGAGCTTGAAGTCATTGGTATTGTTCAATGATCTTTCCAGCACACTCAGCTTTACACCTTTTGAGCCAACTTCAATACCGGCGATCCTTTTGACGGGAATATTTGTGGTCGAGACGGAGGTTTGAGCATGTGCCGTAAAACAGCATTGAACCATAAGCACAGCAAACAGGATCGATCTTCGCATGGGTAGTTTTTATCGAAGTTCATACTACTGCGCTGTTAAAAAAATAGTTGTTGGTTGATTGTTGGAAATTTGTTTATAACGTTTTTCTGTCATTTCGCCGAAGGAGAAATCTAACTGGGTGGTTGAATAGATTTCTCCTTCGGCGAAATGACAAAAACAGGCAAGCAAATTTTGATAGCAACTTTCATCCAATCCATTAATTTTACACCAATGAAAAATCTCCTCATCAGAAAAGCAACACGAAATGACCTCGACACTCTCCTGTCATTCGAGCAAGGCGTAATTAGCACCGAGCGCCCATTTGACCCCACCCTGAAAGCTGATCCCAACAGCTATTATGATATTGAAGAGATGATCGACGCAGCCCATATCGAATTACTTGTTGCTGATCTCGATGCTGTAGTGATCGCCAGCGGCTATGCCCGCATTGAAAATGCAAAACCCTACAATCAACACAAGCAACACGCCTACCTCGGATTCATGTATGTTGTTCCTGAGCATCGTGGAAAAGGGATCAACAAAAAGATCATTGATGCACTTACGGCATGGTCGCTCGAAAGAAATATCACTGAACTCCGTTTAGATGTTTATCAACTCAATGAATCCGCCATCAAAGCCTATGAGCGTGTAGGTTTCAATCGTCACATGCTGGCGATGAGGAAAGGGATAAAATAAAAAAACAAAAAGTTAGCTAATAACTGTAGCTTTATCAGCTCCCAACTATTTTCATCGTTCAAAAATAACTGTTATGAAAAATGTCATTCTTGCATTATCATGTTGTATGTTTTCGATGATGGCCATTGCTCAAAATGAAGCAGACTTTAAAACTTATTCCAAATTCGATTTTGTTCCCGGTGAGAAGCTGGTATTCTTCGATGATTTTAGCCAGGACAATGCCGGAGATTTTCCTGCGAGATGGAACACCAATGGTAAAGGCGAAGTAGTAACCAGTAATCAATATCCCGGTAAATGGCTGAAGATGCGGAATTCCACTACTTATCTGCCAAGCATCAGTTCCCAAAAATTTGCTGATAATTATACCATTGAATTCGACATGGTCGCAACAGGAGAAGATCGCAGTGGCAGTTTTAATATCGAACTAACCTCTCTTGAAAATAAAAACCAGGTGCCCGATGCTTCAGACGCTACAAATAATACGGGCATCTTCTTAACAACAGAGATGGCGGCTGACGGCAGGATCCGGTATCTTATCAAATCTACGATCAATGTAAATGGCAGTGGCACCGAAGGGGGCGCAAATACCGATCTCAACGATAATACCTTAGAAGGAAAAGCCGACAGCAAATTTCATGTGTCGATCACGGTAAACAAACAACGGCTTCGGTATTATGTCAATGAAACTAAAGTTCTTGACCTTCCTAATGTACTTCCTCCGGGTGCTTACAACGCGGTGATCTTTCGCATGTGGGGATGGGCAGAAGATCATCCATTTGATGCGCTGATCTCTAATTTTCGTTATGCAGAAGGGACAACCGATGCAAGAAGCAAATTGATAACCGAAGGTAAACTGGTTACGCACGGAATCTTGTTTGACGTTAATTCAGATAAAATAAAAAATGAATCATACGGCACATTGAAAGAGATCGCACAAGTGTTGAAGGATAACGCTTCTGTAAAAGTAAAGATCACCGGCTTCACAGACAGCGACGGTACGGAGACTGCAAACCTTGACCTTTCAAAACGCAGGGCTGCAGCTGTTAAGAAAGCACTGTCTGCAGACTTTGGCATTGACGCTGCAAGAATGGAATCAGACGGCAAAGGTGCCGCCCAACCTGTTTCGCCAAATACCAGCCCGGAAGGCAAGGCAAATAATAGAAGGGTGGAGTTTGTAAAAATGTAGGGAGTTGCCAGTTTACAGTTGCCAGTGGGCACTCGAGAAGAGTAAGAAAACTGCAGAGTGTTTTATAATAATCCAGGGCAAATTAACGTTTAGCACATTCAAAACTGCAGTAAATTGCAGCAAATGCTATCGATGAAAAATCTCAAGAACCTTTTTATGCTGGCCTCAATATGCTTACCACTTGCCGGCTTTTCTCAAACCAGCAACTGTCCCGATTTCACTAAGGTTAAGTCCATGATGGAATCAGGATTCGGTACCGCCAAGGGTACCAAGCTAAGCGAAGGCACCACGAACTATGGCATTATGCTCATCACAAAAACAGTTTGGGTCTCCAACTACAAGTTTCCCGAAGCGCTTTCGGCCGATATCACCGAAGTATTGAAAGTGGCACCTGATCCCAAAAATGCTGGACATAACGTGTACATCAGTTTTAATTTTGTAAAGAATTCAACCCGTGCTGTTGCGGAAGCTGCTTTTAATAAGATCAGGGAAAGTATCAGATCATGCACTCCCGCGGGTTGGAAGATGCAGGAAAAATCTGGAACAACTTATTCAAGGTATATCCTGATGGACGGCAATTATTATGATGAATCTCCACATAAGATGACCTTGCAGTTCAACAAACTAGATGGGCCGGGCGATAAATACACCACTGATCTTATCTTTGACGGGGCGATCAAGTAAATATCTGAACCTCAGATTTGCCTGATTAACTGGGTTCTCTGTAGAAAACCTCAAAGCCTCAAATTTCCTGATTTTCACGTGTGTCAGTATGCTCCTAATCAGGATGATCAGTCACTCAGGCAAATCTGAGGTTCAGACAATATGAAAGAAAAATACATTCTTTTCCTGTTGTTTTTCCCTTGCAATTCAGCCAGCTTCTCAAGTCCTTTACTATTATAATAGCTTGTCATGATTTACAAGTACTCAGATATAACACAACTCATCATTGCATCGGCCCTTGAGGTCCATACGAACTTGGGTAACGGATTTCAGGAAGTACTTTATCAAAGGGCCTTGTATATGGAAATGTATGACCGTAAACTGGCAATAGCCAGGGAAGTTGAGATACCGGTTTTTTACAAGGGCACTGAAATTGGAAGCCGTAGAGTAGATTTTCTCGTAAATAACGTTATCTGCGTTGAAATAAAGGCGCTCGCAAAACTTGAAGACGTTCATTTGGCTCAAGGGCTTAATTATCTCGAGGCATTTAATTTAGAAGTTGGTTTATTGATTAATTTTGGAACGAAATCACTGGAAGTTAAAAGGCTATACAACAAAAAATATAAGCCTTTAATAGCTGATGATCTATCAACTTAGTTTATGTATAAATTCGTCCTGTTTCTCTTTATCACATTCATCAGTTGCAGCCACCCGCATTATAAGAATCCTCATATCCTTATCGAAACAAACTATGGCGATATTGAAGTAGAACTTTTTCCTGATAAAGCACCAAAAACGGTTGCTGCATTTTTGTCTTATATCGATTCGGGATATTATAACAAAAGTTCATTTTATCGCGTCGTTAAGACCGAAGACATGGGTGGAAATAATTATGGGTTGATACAGGGCGGCATTTGGCATACAAACCCACAACTTCAACTCCCCGGCATCGTTCATGAATCAACAAAACAAACGGGGCTATCTCATACAAGTGGCACCATCTCATTGGCAAGAACAACAGCAGGTTCGGCCAATACAGAGTTCTTTATCTGCATCGGTGATCAAACACAATTTGATTACGGCAATGCCGGAAATTCGGATGGACAAGGATTTGCAGCTTTCGGCACTGTTCTAAAAGGAATGGATATTGTTCGACAGATACAAAATGCCCCGGCCAATGGCGAAAGCTTCACCGAAAAGATCAGCATCGATAAGATAAAGAGATTGTAAACAAGGTGTCAGGCCACTACGAAGAGTTTTCCAAATAATTAAAGGTTGGTTTAAGTGGCCAGACACCTGGTATGCTGAGTCTTTGCATTTATTTAAGACTTACTCCCTCAACTATCAGCATTTTATTTTAACTTTATCACTGTAAAACCAACCAGGTATGAAGAAGATATTCTTGTTAGCAGCGGTAGTCATTTTTTCGGCTCCTTCCTTTGCACAAAACGTTTCCAAAATAACGATAGGCGATAATGGCGCGATAGAAACCATAGCTTTTGAATTGGAACCAAATGTGATGTTGAACATCAAAGAAGATGGCAGCATCATCAATTGGGGTGAAGACGTTTACAAGGAAAGCGGAGTAGAAAATTGGGCCGGCAAGCTGAAGGATTATATGGGAAGAGTTGAATATTATTCCGCCACCGACAACGAAGCCTTCCGTGGCAAAGTAAAATCGATCGGTAGAACAACCCTCACCTATTATGCTTCTTATGAAAATGAGTCATTGAGAGGAAAATTGAAAAGTGTGGGGCCCAACAATATCGACTACTACCTCGCCTATGACGATGAGGCAACACGGGGAAAAATAAAATCGATCGGATCTTTATCAGTAACCTGGTATTCTTCTTTCAACAACGAAGCATATCGCGGAAAACTGAAATCGATCGGATCCACCGAACTCACTTATTATTCTTCCGTCGACGATAAAGCCTACAAAGGAAGACTGAAAAGCATTGGAGGTTCTCAATTCACCTACTATTCTTCTTACGACCGCCAGGAATATCGCGGAAGAATAAAAACGGGCAACCAGGTACAGGTGATCAATAACATAAAGTATTTCGTAAAGAATTAAGAAGGGCCCTTCCGGGTATGTATTTAGCGAGTGAATCGCATCTTCATTGCCATTGATGTTCCCATAATTTCTTAAGTTGTACCGGCAAAACTGGACAAATGAGAATACTGCTATTCGCATTCTCTTTACTGCTAATTATACATGCCAATGCCCAGGACCGGGCAATGTCCAAATACCTTGTATTCGACGATCTGGCTAATTTCTGGAAGGCTTATGATAAAGTGGTGGTGACCAAAGACAGCGAGGAGCAGCTAAGGATCATCAAATCGGTATATCTCGATAAGGCATCTCCTGAACTAAAGCTTACCCTTGTATTGCATCATCATGACGCACAAGACTATCTAGCCAGCATCAATACTTATCCCGAGTTCTGGAAGAGATTAAGAGAAAGGACCCGCTACCTGATGATCAATTACAGGAGCATCGAAGAAGCTGTCGGTAGGTTAAGATCGATATACAAGAAGATACAGATCCCCGATATCAACTTCTCACTCGGTTATTTTGATTTCGGTGGAAGAACCTATGCAAATAAAGTAATGATCTTTGCCGAAGTAGTACTTGCCGATGGCAACTTTGATCTTTCAAAATTCCCACCTTCAAAGGACGCTTACCAGCGTTATATTTTAACAGCAGCCATCTACTTCGCCCTTCATGAGATCATTCACACAAGGCAGGACGGTTTTAGATCGCAGGACCTGCTCACCATGTGCGTCATGGAAGGCTCCTGCGATTTTATTGCGGAACTCGCCATGGGCGAGCCATTGCAACGGCCCTATCTCCTATTGGGCCAACGTTATGAAAAAAAATTATGGGAATCATTTAAAAAAGAAATGAATGGATTCGCTCACGACAGGTGGCTTTACAACAAAGGCCATGTGCCCAGGGGCGAAGAAGACCTGGGTTATTTTATCGGATATGCCATTTGTAAATATTATTATGATAACTCCAGCGACAAAAAGAAAGCTATACGAAGGATCCTGAATCTTAATTATGCCCGAAGTACCGACGTCTACAAGTTTTTCCTGCAATCAGGTTATGAGAATAAAGCAATGGCGAATGATCAGTGATCGCCAGGCATCAAAAAACAGCCTCAACCCAATGTTCGCACAAAGGCCGAGGCTGCATTTAAACCAACTGCCACTTAAAAGACAATTTAGTTCGTGTTATTACGCCGTTGCGACGTATGTCTCTTCTGGTTTTAAATACATCACTTTAGATGTACTCCTTTTGTGTTTGTATTTGTATTTATACCCATGATGCCTTTTGTGGCGCCGATGAAATACATTGTGAGCTTTGTCACCCACTGTTGTTTTTGGCTTCACTTTCATTTCAGTTTGCTGTGCCATTACACTGGCGCAGGAAAAGCTGAGCATAAAAATGAGTAAGCCGAAGATCTTTTTCATAATTTGCCTTTTGATAGTTTTAAGAGGCAAAATCATGCCAATATTTCTTTGAGTTAAAAAATAGTATTATTTAAAATAGTAAGTCCAAAAAACCAAGCAAATAAGAAACGCAAACCGCATATTACCCACTATCGTTGTCGCACAGTTTTTATGCACCTCGCTTTGGTTTGCCGGCAATGCCATTATCCCGGACCTGGTAAAACAATTTGACCTGACAGCTGCCGCATTGGGTCATATCACATCCGCGATACAATTTGGATTTATCGTCGGCACGCTTTGTTATGCCTTATCCAATATTGCCGACCGCTTTTCGCCATCCACCGTTTTCTTTCTCAGCGCCATTGCGGCATCAGCTTGCAATCTTTCGATAGTGTTGCCCGGACAGGGTATTAACGGTTTGTTGACCCTGCGTTTCTTCACCGGATTTTTTCTTGCCGGTATCTACCCGGTAGGTATGAAGATCGCTGCAGATTACTACGACAAAGGGCTGGGCAAGGCACTCGGGTTCCTTGTGGGCGCATTGGTGATCGGCACATCTTTTCCTCATTTGTTGAAAAGTTTTACCAGCTCACTTCCATGGAAAACTGTTCTATATTTTACATCGGGATTAGCCATTTTGGGCGGACTACTGATCCGCTTATTTGTGGCCGATGGGCCTTATCGAAAACAGGGACAACCATTGCGCATAAATGGTATATTCAAATCCTTTCAAAACAAAGATCTTCGATCGGCCGCATTTGGTTATTTCGGGCATATGTGGGAATTATACACGTTTTGGGCATTTGTGCCGGTTATGCTGGGCGCATATCAATTGCTTCATCCGCAACAAAACATAAATATTCCGGTATTTGCTTTCGTAATTATTGGCGGCGGAGGTTTAGCCTGTGTTGCCAGCGGATATATTTCGCAGAAATATGGAAGTTGGATAACGGCATTCGGCGCACTGTTGCTTTCGGGCTGCTGCTGCTTACTTTCTCCTTTTGCATTTTATCTTCCGTTTGCGGGCTTCATCGCATTTCTTATTTTCTGGGGATTGGTAGTTATTGCCGATTCGCCGATGTTCTCCAGCCTTGTGGCTCAAAGTACTCCGGCCGCATCAAAAGGAACGGTGCTGACGATCGTGACCTGTATTGGCTTTAGCATTACGATATTGAGTATCGAATTCCTTAATGCGATCCGTGGCAAATTCGCCGGACAATATTTGTATCTATTTCTTTTACCAGGGCCAATAATTGGATTGTATTTTATGCTAAAAGGAAAGAAATCTGTTAAGCCAACCTGATCAGGGGACTTTTGAACTTTAATCTTTTGTGCACGAATAAGAAGAGGATCAATGTGTACACCAGCACGCTCACCCAGGAAATATGTACCGCTGCAATTAATCCATAAGTGGGAATGAATATGATATTGGCAATAGCTTCCACAGCCAGCACCATCGTTAATGCAAGGAAAGAATATTTTTCATTGCCGCTCGTCAACAATACAAGGTTCGTGGATCCAAATAAAGAGTAGAACAATTGCGAACCGCAAAGTACCAACAACAGGATATACATTTCCGGTGACGCGATCTTAAAGCTTTGCAGATAAAAATATCCGACGGCTGCTACCCCGGCTAAGCAAATGACCTGCGAAACAAAGATCGCTCTTGCTGCGTTGCGGAATAATTTAGCGGCGCCATCGCGGTCGCCCGATGCAAATAAATGAGAGAATTTTTGAGGCAAATAATAATTAAAAAGAAAATCCGGGAGTATCACAAGATCAGCTATGCGTAATAATAGCTGGTATTTTGCACTATCCTCATTTTTTGAATAATACCCGAGGAATAATAATTCCATCTTGGAAAAGAAAGTGTATCCCAAACTGATGCATAAGAAATAAAAACAGCGCCGCACCCATTGATCAGACACCGGGTTACCACTATCCAGGACGATCTTTTTTCCAACCTTCAAATAGATCAACAGGCCCGACCCCAGCATGATACCAAAGAACAACAGCAGGTTGACAGAATATACCGTTGATAAGGTAAGCGTTTTATCCAGGAAATAGTAGAAGCCAAAAAAACTCAGCAGCAGCAATGGTTTGCTAATATCCTCCATCCATTGCACCGGCGTGATCGTGTTGAATATTTTTAGAATGGATTTGAAATAACCGATCGCGGTAAAAAGAAATACGAACAGCAGAAAGATCAACATGGTGCCGGCGCCGAAAAATATCAGCTTCATCCTCAGCAGGTGCTCGAAGATAAATAAGACGGCAGCCAGGAAAATAAATAAAACAGAAAAGGAAAGGATCGATTTCCTTATCACTCCACCTGCTTCGATCTTACCGTCTGCATTCAAAGAAAGCTTCGGTATCTTTTGTAAGAAATATCCATCCCATCCGAAGGTTACGAATGTACCGCCGAGCGCCACCCAGGTCATAAACACAGTGTATTGGCCATATTGTTGCAATCCGATAAGCCTTGTGAGAAAGATATTACCGATATACACCAAAACTACTCCAACCCCCCATAACAAAAATGATTTACTTAGCTTTGCCAGGTCAATTGTATCATCAAAATAATTTTTGCGCAGTGCCTGAATTAACTTTATCATTTCTTTTACTTGCCTGAACTAAAATTAATGAAACTACTAACAGCAAAAAAAAGAAAGATTGCTATTCTTTTTACCGGTGGATTGGGCGACACGCTGCTGTTTGTGCCATTATTAAAAGAATTTAAAAGAAAGGATTTTACCGTTACTTGCATCTTTTACGCAAAATATAAGAATGACTGCTTGCTTGACAACAGTTTATTTGATAAAAAGATATTTATCCGCAATAAGCTGCATTTAGTTTTCTTCGGGCTAAGTCACTTGAAGCAATTCACCAATTTATACATCAGTCATTTTGGCGCCGGAAAATTATTAACAGCTGTTAGTCGCCTCATCGCAAAGAAAAGAACGCAAACTGTAAGCACCACTACAGGTTATAAACGAGACAGGGTTGTAATATCAGAATTCACCGATGCCGAACAAAACTTATACCTCCTATACAGTAAAAAAAATGCCGCGATACCAGGCATAGCATCGTTTTATTTACCCCAACCGATCATCACGAATACATTTAAGATGGCTCAACCCTATTATGTGGTTCAGCTTACTTCAGGAAATAATAGTACGCCGTACAGAAATTGGCCATTTGATCGCTGGCTTTTTGTGATCCAACAATTATGTCTATCGCACCCCGAAATCGGTTTTGTGGTGGTTGGCGATGAATACGAGAAAGACTTTAAGAGTTTATTGGAAGGAGCAGTGCCGGATAATTGCAAGATCTTAATTGGTGAAACCAGCATACAAGATCTGTTTAATATCGTAGCCAATAGCAGCGGATATATTGGGCAAGACAGCGGGATAATGCACCTGGCTGTTGCATTACGAAAAAAAACACTTAGCATTTTCGGGCCAAGTAATGAAGCTTTATATCGTTACCATATTATCGCTCCTAAAGATCATAAGGTAATTACTGTTGATATTGCTTGCAGGCCATGTTCCAGTTGGAAAAATGCGAACCGCAGCAGGGTTACACACCCTTCTTTATGTCCCGACCTCGCATGTCTCACTACGCTTGACCAGGATCTTGTTCTTCAACAAATAAAAATGCATTTTAGCCTTTAGCCGTTTTTTCAGCTGGTCTTTCCAAACGCGAAAACCATAAACAACCCAAAAACGCGATCCAGGAAAAATAATTTATTCCCATAAGGAAATAATCAAGTGCTACAAATACGAGAAAGATGATGATCAGCAGCCTGTCAAATCTTTTGGTGAAGAATCCAATAACAAAAACAAACTCGCTCAAAGTTGCCAGGAGATAAATGACATAAGAAATTTGCTTATGGCTGATAAGATATTTAATGAAGTTTGAGAACCAACTGTCCGGCTGATCCACCAGGCAAGCCGCATGTTGATTTACAAGGATGGCGCTCATCTGCTCGGTATTGAAGATGGCTCCGGTCCTGATCTTCCAGACGGCTGAAGAAAAAAAGATGAGCAGAAAAAAATACCGCATAGATTGCAGCGTATAATAAAAAGAAGTTTCGTTCCTAAAGGCAAAAATGATCGGAAGCATCATCCAACTTACAAAGCCTTCCATACTCAACGCCGACATCGATGAAAGCAGTACCGCGTAGATCAAATTGAATACAGCAGTCAGGATCGCCAGTAAGTATTGCATTCGATAGCCGGCAATACAGCACACGCATAGCAACAGCGGCAATAACAAAAACAATGCATCGAAAAGAATTTGCAGCCACGGCGTGCGGATCACGATATTGAACAGGTCACTGAGCTGGATGATATTTGAGGTAATATCCAGTTTGTTGTGAAAGAAAACCGGCGCAAGTTGGTGCAGGAGAAGTCCATGATAGCAATACCAGCCATAATAAACGGCGAAACAAATGAGATAAAAGATCGCAAACCGTTTTCTATGTGTGTTGTTAAGGAACAATAAATGCTAGTTTTATGGGTGTGCCAACTGGCTGCAGGCTATTTTGCCGCCACAAAAAATATTGTTTGTAAACCGATAGGGAATCTACTGAAGCTCCCGTTATCTTTTCAAGTTTCGCCTTATACCATTGAGTGAACCCGGCATCAGAAATATGATTAACGTATTTGTTTTTATCCATCAGCCCGGTAAAGCCAAGAAACTTATGCATCGTATTATAAACAGACTCGTTAACAGCTCCCTGCTTTTCGTAGTCGGCTAAGGACACCTGGAGTATATCCCTGTCTGAAAAAGAAAGGGCGGCACAATCAACGGGTTTATTATTTACGCTGATCATATACACTTGCTGTGTATCAGCCAGGTGAACGGGCGCACTAAACATGCCATACTGCAGCACGGGCGCTGCCACAATACCCCATTTGAAAAAGATATAAATAAAGGCGAGTAGAAAAGCTATTAAAATGAAACAAGCCGTTTTACTGTGCCGGTATAATTGCTTAAGGAACATGTAATGATTTGTTTTGCTAAAGTAAGAATTTAAAAGGAGCTACAAGCTGCAAGCCACAAGGGAGAAGCATGAGTTTTTGAAAAACACTTTGAATTCACGTGCTTCTCCCTTGTGGCTTGAGGCTTGCAACTTTTTGACAGGAATATTGTTTAATTTACATCTAATATTCCACCACCACATGTCACTCATCAGAAAGATCAATACAAAAGCGAAGACCGAGATCAACACCGGCTTTGGCGTAAACAGCGCCGATTATGGTGGCAGGTTCGTCAACAAGAGCGGTCGGGCTAACATACAAAAAAGAGGCATCCCGTTTTTGGAACGCATTAGTTGGTATCATACCATGCTTGCTGTGCCAAGATGGAAATTCCTTTTCATCATCTTCTCTTTCTTCATCATTATCAACCTGATCTTCGCAACGATCTATTATTCCATGGGAGTGCAGAACCTCTACGGTATGAAGACGGGAAATAATTGGCAGGAATTCGGAGAGGCGTTTTTCTTCAGCACGCAAACATTTACCACGGTTGGGTATGGCCGCATCAGTCCCTCGGGCTTTGGCACCAGCGCCATTGCTGCATTTGAGGCCCTGCTTGGATTGCTCACGTTTTCGCTGGCCACGGGTTTATTCTATGGCCGCTTTAGCAAACCGAAAGCCTATCTAAAATTTTCGCACAATGCAATCATCGCACCGTATAAAGATATCACGGCGTTGATGCTAAGGATCGCTCCTTACAAAAATGCAACCTTGACCGATGCAGAAGCAAAACTCACCTTGGGTATGTCGGTAGAAGAGAACGGAAAGGTCGTAAACAAATTTTTTCCGTTGGAATTGGAATATGATAAAGTGAATGCGCTTAATCTTAGCTGGACCATCGTTCACCCACTCACAGAAAATAGTCCACTCTATCGCTTTAATGCAGCAGACTTTGCCAACACCACGGGTGAGATCCTTGTATTCTTCAAGGCGTTTGACGATATGTTCAGCAATACCGTTGTGGCAAGGAGTTCGTACACATTCAGGGAAGTTGTTGTGGGCGCAAAGTTTATACCAATGTACCACCGCGATGTGGAGAATAACCGGACGATACTTAACCTGGAAAAACTAAATAGTTTTGTTGAGGCAGATGTGAGTTATGCATTCGCCGATGCTAACCAGGCTGTGAGCTAACGGTATTCTTTTTCTCCGGGGTCAAAACATGCACCTGTATAAAATCCTTTCGCCTTATGTAAAAGATGAACAGCATCATCAGCAGGGGCACATTCGCAAATATCATAAACAGTATCGCTCCCGAAAAAATATATATCCCAAAAAACAGGAAGGTCATCACCAACCCGGTTAGCAACTGGATATTGTCGATAAAGCTTTCCACCTCATAAAAATGAAAACCGGGTTTGCATTTTACCGTAACTACCCTACTATAGTGAAACCCATTGGTCACCACTAATTTCATCGAGTTACCAGTACAGGAAATGATCACCGGTCTTTTTTCGCGAAACTCATAAATGTCATGGTCATCCACAACGATCCTCATCTTCAGCAAACGAAGTAATAAATGGCGGTGGCGCAGGAATATTATTTTACAGGAATTGTCCGTAAGGGAATTTTAATATGGAACGACGTGCGGCAAGAATTATTTCAACCACTATGCTTTCAAACTGTTAATAATTGTGGCGAATTCAGTAGCAACAAGGCTGGCACCGCCTACCAAGCCTCCATCAACATCAGGCTGACCGAATATTTCAGCCGCATTGGATGCCTTCACACTTCCCCCGTATAGGATCGATATGCTGTTGGCCACTTCATCGCCATATTGTGCAGCCATCACGGCACGAATGTGTGCGTGCATCTGTTGCGCCTGTTCACTGCTTGCCGTCTTGCCCGTGCCAATGGCCCAGATGGGTTCGTAAGCAATAACAAAACCGGTGAGTTGTGAAGCGCTGAGGTGAAACAAACTTTCCCTGAGTTGTTTTTCAACATAACTATTTTCGCCACCAGCTTCGCGGATATCAAGCGATTCGCCACAACAAAAAATGGGTTTTAGCCCATATTCAAAACAGATATTTACTTTTTCAGCAAGCATCGCATTGCTTTCATTAAAATATTCGCGGCGTTCGCTATGGCCGATTATCACGTAATCGGTGCCAATGCTTTGCAACATTTCGGCACTAACTTCACCGGTAAATGCCCCACTTTTTTTATTGTAGCAATTTTGCGCAGCGATAAACACATTTTTTTTACCCCCTAATTTTGTTTTGATATTGATCAAATAAGGAAAGGGAATACCAAACACCACTTCCTGGTTTTCATTAAGCTGATGTGGGGTGGCAATCAGTTCGTCAATTAGTTTCTCGGCTTGTTGAAGGGTAAGATTCATTTTCCAGTTGGCAGCAGCTATTTGTTTTCTCATAATTACTTGATTTTTTAGATTCCGGTTTAGATGGTTTAGGAAGTTTAGAAGGCTTAGCTACTAAACTTCCTAAACCTTCTAAACTTCCTAAACGATTTACAGCTAGTATTTTTTGTAAATATCTGTCAAAATTTGTTTCTCTCTTGCTGTGATCGACATTCCTTTTAGGTTTTTCCATTTGTCAACATCCTCCAATGCTTTCGACAATTTATATCTCGTAATGCCGTCACATCCCCAGGTGAATGAAGGGATCAGTTTTGGTGTAAGCCCTGTTCCAAATACATTGCAATTAACGCCTACCACCGTGCCGGTATTAAAACAGGTGTTGATCGCTGCACGGGAATAATCACCCATAAGCAAGCCTCCCTTCAATCCTGCGCTCATTTCTTTTTTATCTGCATCCACCCAGTATTTCACTTCACTGCAATTGTTTTTCACATTGCTGTTGGTGGTTCCGGCACCGAGGTTGCACCATTCGCCGATCACACTATCGCCAAGATAACCATCATGCGCCTTACTGCTGTATCCAAACATCACCACATTCTTCAGTTCACCCCCAACGGTGCAATACGGACCGATCGACGCGGCTCCGTAGATCCTTGTGCCCATTTTAACGACGGCTCCTTCGCAGAGTGCAACCGGCCCCCTGATCATGCTTCCTTCCATGATCTCCACATTTTTTCCAATATAGATGGGACCTGCGGCAGCATTGAGGATGCAATATTCAGCCTTGGCGCCTTGTTCCATGAAAACCTGTGACGGATTGATAACAGCATTGGTCTTTGAAATGGCTGCTGATCTTCTTTTCGCAGTGATCAAACTAAAATCTTCTCTTATCGCCCAATCATTCAAGCGAATGATCTCCCAGGGATATTGCAACAGTTTCAACGCAGATTCATATTTAACCTGCCGCGTAACTTTTATTTTATGAAGGCCAACCACCTGCTTGTCGCTGAATGCATAAGCAATACTTCCATTTTTGCCTGCAGCAATGAATTCTCCATTCTGCAATTTTTTTATTTTGCTGATCATGCCCTTTGTAGGAAGCACATTTGCATGCACGAGTAATGCTGTATCTGCGTCGGTATGTTCGCCGATCTTTATCGAACTATCGTCGCTGAGATAATGATCCTCCCATTTATTGAATGAAGGCAACTGCAACAACTTTTCCCATTTTTCACGAATGGTTAAAATGCCCACACGGATATCCTGCATATGACGCGTTAGCGTAAATGGATGAAGGTTGGCAGGTTTGCAATATTCTTCCGTGAAGATGATCTTTTGCATTCTGTAATTTACAGAAAAAGCGGCAAGACTCGAGCCACAGGGGAGAACTGGTAATGTATCAGTTTGAAGTTAGTCGATTGAGTTAAAATTTAACACATCGGAGTTTTCGCCTCCACAGCCGGCGGAGCTGCGTACCTGTGTCGGGACTCTATTTGCTTCTTTGGATCCCGACATACATGTCGGGACCAATCCCGCCTTCGGCGTGACCGAACCAAATAATGCGCCTTACACAGGTACTGGTGGAAACTCGAGTCTGGCGCTCCGATCTTCGCTAAGATGTAGAATTACTAAAGCTGAGTTTACAGTAGTACAAAAGCCAAATCATCCCGCACGTGCGGGACGAAAAAAGGTTGTAATTTTTTTCGGGCGCCTGCTGAGCGAAGCCGAAGCATTTGTTTCTTCTGAGCGGAGTCGAAGAATTTGGGCGAAGCAAAAA
>Ga0070682_100000108_pt1 | contig 73708 bp, 55 predicted proteins | sample KBSC63LmetaG_FD_64668 | JGI IMG/M metagenome (GOLD analysis project Ga0070682, IMG submission 64668) | Corn rhizosphere microbial communities from Kellogg Biological Station, Michigan, USA - KBS C6-3L metaG | ecosystem: Host-associated > Plants > Roots > Rhizosphere | place: USA: Michigan...
GGGACCGATTTACTGGGACCGATTTACTGGGACCGATTTACTGGGACCGATTTACTGGGACCGATTTACTGGGACCGATTTACTGGGACCGATTTACTGGGACCGATTTACTGGGACCGCGGGCGTCTCGCCCGCAAACGCCCGAATAGGGCGAAGTGGTTGTATTTCCTAACTAGTTTGGTTCGAGCTTCGCTATCACGCGGGCGGGACGCCCGCGCTCCCAGTAACAAGTTGAAAAGGCATCAATGACATCAACCCTGCTCAAGCGCTTATTCGTTTCGGCGCTGACCTTATTTCTGCTTCACCAATTCGCGTTCGCGCAAGGGCTTGTCCGCGAGTATCGTCGCGCGCACGAGCAGGAAATCATCCGCGAATTTATGGAGCTGCTTGCGATTCCAAACATCGCCAGCGATCGCGAAAACATTCGCCGGAACGCTGCCGCCCTAACGGCCATGATGCAACGACGCAAACTGGCGCCGCGTTTGCTCGAAGCATCCGATCCCGCCGCGCCTCCCGTTGTATACGGCGAGTGGAAAACTCCCGGCGCGACTCGCACGCTTATCCTCTATGCGCACTACGATGGCCAACCAACGGACCCGCGACAGTGGACCGAAACCTTGCCCTGGCAGCCGGTGTTTCGCAGTGCGCCTTTGGAAGCAGGCGGGAAGATCCTGCCACAACTAAAAGCAGGAGAGTCGATCAACCCGGAGTGGCGGCTTTATGCTCGTTCATCAGGCGACGACAAAGCCGGCGTCATGGCAATCCTGACCGCGTTTGATGCGTTGATCTCTTCAGGTGCGAAGCCAACAGCCAACCTCAAATTTTTCTTTGATGGCGAGGAAGAAGCCGGCTCACCACACCTCGCGGAAATCCTTCAGCGTCATAAGCCGCTGCTGGAAAGCGATGCCTGGATCATTTGCGACGGCCCGGTGCACCAGTCTGGTCGCAAGCAAGTCGTGTTTGGTGTGCGTGGCGATACCAATGTTGACGTAACTGTCTATGGAGCCAAACGTCCGCTGCACAGCGGTCATTATGGAAACTGGGCGCCGAACCCGGCTCTGATCCTCGCGAAATTGCTGGCGTCGATGAAAAACGAAGCGGGTCGGGTGACGATTGCGGGTTGGTACGACAACATCGAACCGCTCGGCGAACTGGAGCGACGCGCGATCGCCGAGGCACCCCAATACGACGATACCTTGCGAACTCAACTTGGCCTCGCGCGCACGGAAGGCAACGGCCATAGCCTGCTTGAGTTGATAAATGAACCGTCGCTTAACATTAACGGCATGAGCAGCGGCGACGTTGGGGCGCTTGCGCGGAATGTCATTCCCACAACGGCGACTGCAGTGCTCGACCTGCGACTGGTCAAGGGCAACGATTATCAGCGTCAGGCAAGACTACTCATTGAGCACATTCGCAAGCAGGGCTTCTATGTCATCGATCGTGATCCCACCGACGACGAGCGGAAACGCCATCCACTGATCGCTCGAGTAAACCAGCGAGCAGGAGGTTATAACGCCGAGCGCACTCGCATGGATTTGGATGTCGCCCTTGCTGTAGTGGCTGCCGTGCAATCAACCTCACCGGAAACGATCGTCAGGTTGCCAACCGCGGGCGGCAGTCTCCCGCTTTCGGTGATCACTGCTAATTTGCCGACGGTAACGATGACTGTGCCGATTGCTAACTACGACAACAATCAGCACGCGGAAAATGAGAACCTGCGGATACAGAATTTGTGGGACGGCATTGAAACGATGGCGGCGATGATGATGATGAAATGAAAACTGGAGGCAGAAGGGACGTGGAAAGAGAGACATTTCTCATTTGTCATTGCCGCGGACTAGCACCAATCATTTCTTGACGGCGCCGCGGAGCGCACAGATGACAAATGAAGAATTTGAAATGGGTTACAGCGGCTATATCCGGCGGGGTCAAATCCCCAACCGCATAAGTATTGATGAGCGGCCCACGATCGAGGCTAGCAAAGGTCGCTTCGGCGATTGGGGGGCCGACACTATCATTGGCGCCCGACATAAGGAGGCATTCTTGGCTGACCATCTGGGTCGAAGGGCTAAGAATCCGCTGGATCAACAAAATTCTGCGACGGCAATGAGGTCAGTACCACCACGCGGTAGCGGGTGGGTCTGTTAATTGCCGATTGTCAACTGCCGATTGCCGATTGGCCTTAAGCGAAACATCAATCTGAAATCGGCAATCGACAATTGGCAATCCGATGACCCACCCGCTACCGCGTGGTGGTACTGACCTCATCCCGCCATTAGTGTCATGATTGGGAAAGCGGGCTGTCCGCTACTGTCTTGGTCAGTCAAGTATGTGATTACCCTCGTAAGACCCTGGGGTTACGGACCCCAAACGAGGTATTTTTCAAAGAACGTTTTGTTGCACTTCAAATCTGAATTCGCGAATGAAAAATGAGAAATGCTTTTGTTTTCCGCGATCCTCCTTCACCGCGCATTCCCCGGCGAACAGGGGTTTGTCTCGACCCCACAGTTCGGTGGTCTTGAAGCCGGACAAGTTACCGAAACTCCCAGAAACTTTTTGAGGTGGCATATGACCTGGTCGGGCTGTTCCTCCTGCGGAATGTGACCCGCCTGGTTAATGATCTCCATGGTCGAACCCCAAATCGCTTGTTTCAGACGACAACCGATCAGTTCGGGCAAAACGCGATCGTCGTCTCCCCAGAGAATAAGAGTCGGAACGTTGATCGTTGGATAGTTGTCAATGTAACCGCAAATTCCCGTAGGAATGGCCTTCTGCGCGAGTCGCAACATCGCATGCCGCCCGCCTCGCTCTTTGAGCGGCTTTGCATACGTGGTGATTTGTTTGTCCGTGATGTTGCAGGGATCGTAATAAGACTTGTGGAGCACAATATAGATCTGGATTTCGGGCGGTATCAGATGAACTGCGAGCCAGCCCAGTCCAGGTGTTTGCAAAAGCTTTATGAAGTCCGGCAGATGATCGGGATAACCAGCGGAGTCAATAAGCACCAGCTTTGAAAGACGCGCTGGCCGCTCTTCAACTAACCTCATTGACACGAGCAAAGAGACGCCGCCGCCATACGAGTTTCCTACCAACGTCAGGTTCCGCAAATTCTTTTCGACGATGAACTGGTGAATTAGATCGGCCTGTTCAATGATCGAGTAATTACCGTCTTTTGGTTTCGGCGACTTCCCCTCACCCAGCAGATCGATCAGAATCACCTGGTGGTTCTGTTTGAACGGCTCCTTCATATAGCGCCAGGAGTAACTGCTGCCGCCGAGGCCGTGGATGAAAAGCATCGGCGGACCGCTGCCATACATTTCGCAGTAAAGACCGGTCTGAGAAGTACAGCTACCTGAAGCAGTTGACTGCGTTTTACGTTTTGCGTGGCCGAGGCCGGTGGTCGCGAACAGCAAACTTAGCGCGAGCAAGCCGAGGAATCGTTGGTGGAAGAAGCGATGGCGCATGATCGTTTTATCTCGGGGTTGCGGCCCACAAGTTAAGGTAAACTCGGGCCGAGTCAATTAAGTATTACCGGTTTCTTACAGACAGACTGCGAGGCTTGGCCTGATTTTCGGAGTATCAATACTCCGCTCGCGGCTTGAAGTCAAAAAAATCCGGGGCCGGTCAATTAATGTCTCGTGATCCGATTCGTGTGGTTCGTTTCTCGTTTCGTGTCACTTCAGTGGTTCGTAGCTTTGCTACTTAAGGAAAACGAACCACGAAACCCAGTGGAAATCACACAAAATAGATCACTGCCAATTAATGGATCTAGTTGATGACTAATCCGCGATCGACGCCGCGTTGAAGTGGGACTAATGAATAACGATGCAATTTGAATACTTGGTTTGTCAGACACAGTTCAGCCGCGTGACCTTTGCAAACGGCGAGTGGCAAGGAACGATTCCTCTTAATGCCGGCGACACGCAAGCGGCGCTCGATTCGTGTCCGCAAGTATGGGACTACCTCCAGCAGGCTGGACGCGGCGGCTGGCAATTAGTATCAGCAGTTAACTCAACCATTACCAACGAAGGCGCGACTTCCCAGGTCGCATATCAACTGTTCTTGCGCCGTGAACGCATGTCCGATAGCCTCTAGCTTCCAACAAAGTCCGCCCCCTCGTATTTGAACCAAAATTCAAAGGGACACATTCATGATCAAGGGCAGTGAGAAACGAACGGCCGATCACCCGATCGATAGACTATTTTTGGATCGCTGGTCGCCGCGCGCCATGACCGGCGAACCAATTTCCAAGGAAGACTTGATGTCACTGTTTGAAGCTGCCCGCTGGGCGCCTTCGTCTTACAACAATCAACCCTGGCGGATGCTCTACGCGCGACGTGACACCGAGCACTGGCAAACATTTTTCGACTTGATGGTTGAGTTCAACCAGAGTTGGGCGAAAGACGCTGCGGTCCTCGTGCTGTTCATTTCGAAGACGCATTTTGTTTTCAACGGCGAACCTTCCGTTACCCATTCATTCGACACCGGCGCCGCCTGGGAGAACCTCGCGTTGCAAGGGGCGTTGAAGGGTTTGGTCGTGCACGGTATGCAAGGGTTCGATTACGAAGGCGCGCGCGCGGCACTTAATATTCCTGAAGGTTATGAGGTGGAAGCCATGGCCGCGATCGGACGTCCAGCGCCTGCGGAGACACTTCCCGAAGACTTGCGCAGCCGGGAAGAACCAAGCGATCGACGCAAACTGGAAGAGACGATCTGCGAGGGACCGTTCTGTTTCTAAACTTGTTGTAACGCAAACTGTTTAATTGCGGGCTGAGTGCTTATGGCTCACGCAAACTAACAGTTTGCGTTACGACTAAAAGGTGCGGCCATAATAAATGCCGAGTGAGTTGTTGCCGCGCCCGTGGTTGCCAAAGCTGTAGCCGGCGTAAATGCTGTCTTTAGGCGACAACACCAAGCCAATCCCGGGAGTGAGTGCGCCCAGATCGTTGTTGCCGCTGAACCAATCAGCCAACACCGAGAACCTGCTCGTGATTTGCTGTTCGTAACCCGCGAGCACGCCGGTGCGATCAGTGCCCGGGTCAAACCTGCCTACGAGTTGATAACCGCCAAATGTAAGCCGCGGCGCGTGTGATGCCTGAAAACTTTTGCTGCCGACGACGTAAACCATACCCGTCGTTCGATTGCTTCGACGATGCGTGACGGGAATCGAAACCAACATGCCCGCGGCAATCGCGACGCCCAGTTTCTCGTTATTGTAAAACTGCCATTTGAAGTTTGGCTCAACGTTGATCGGCTCCGGATCCGACGAGCGCGTGTAGTAGGCATTGACACCAACCTCAGTTCGTCCCGGTAAGCCGACAACGACGCGCGGGCCATAAGTCTGGTAACCGCCATTCTGGTAAGACGCAAAGTGAGTGATGAAGTCGGCTTCGAGGTAAACCTTGCGCGGAGCCTGCACATCGCTCGAGGGCACGTTGAAGATTGTAGACTGCGCGCTCGCTTCCCGGTTGACGAGAACCACACAAGAAACGACGGCGGTGCAGTGCAACATGAGTATGAAGGTTTTCATGCACGTATTCCCTCTTTGTAATCAGCTGGCAAATACAGGTCGGCTACAGGGCAATTGCGGCACGAGGCTGTGTGGATCGCGATAAGCGTTGGCTGTATAGTCTTTTAATCGAATTCAAGACGGATGGCAACTGGTTCTGGCGATGGTGGGCTTCATGACAAATTCTGTTCGCATACTCTTGCAGACGACGATTCCATACGCGGAAGACGACTGGCACATTGGACGCTTCTCGTTGTTGGCAGACGAACTCGCGTCATTAAAGGATGAGGCGGGAAACGCCCTTTACGAGGTGAGTGCACGCAACCGCGAGTCGGATGCAAACGGTAATGATCCGGTGCTCAGTAATCTCGATCGCAGCGACTTCGACGAGCTTTGGTTGTTTGCCATCGATCTGGGCGATGGCTTGACTGTTCCAGACTGCCAGGGCATTACGCGTTTCCGCCAACGAGGTGGCGGAATTCTCGCTACTCGCGATCACGAAGACCTGGGAACTTCGCTCTGCACACTCGGCGGCATCGGTCGCGCACACTTTTTCCATTCAAAGAACCCTGAACCTGACGAATCGCGACGAGTAGTTGATGATAAGTTCACGACTTCGATCTCATGGCCAAACTATCACTCGGGGGCGAACGGCGACTATCACACAATCAACGTGGCAGCGCCTCATGAGTTGCTGCGTAAACCCGACGGCAACATGATTAAGTTCTTTCCTGCACATCCGCACGAGGGCGCGGTGGGCACTCCCGAAGGTGAACAGCAAGCGCGGGTTATTGCTACAGCAAAAAGTGAGACGACCGGCCGTGAGTTCAATCTAATCGTTGCCTTTGAAAGCGAGCGCGATGACCACGGCAACCAACTCGGACGTGGGATCGCGGAATCAAGCTTCCATCATTTTGTGGATTATAACTGGGACACCGACATGGGCTGCCCGAGTTTTCTGCAGGAGCCTCCGGGCGACGGCTACAAACGCCACCCTCAAGCGCTCGAAGACATTAAGGCTTACGTTGGAAACGCCGCCCGGTGGCTCGCCGGTACAAAGGAGCAGGCAAACGATGAGGCCGTGGCCATTACTGGGACCGCGGGCGTCTCGCCCGCCTCAAGTTAGGGATTCACTCGACTTTGACAGCCCAATTAATTAAATAATTTTCGGCATTCCACGCGGGCGGGCGAGACGCCCGCGGTCCCAGTAATACGGTCCCGTTAGGGCGGATTTGGAACTGTTTTTATCCACGCGTATCATTTGTCTCAAATGTCGACCTCTCTCAAAGATTCTTATGGCCGGGCGATACGCGATCTGCGCGTGTCGTTAACCGACCGCTGCAATTTTCGCTGCTTTTATTGCCTGCCGCACGGCGAACCGCCGATCGCGCCTAAAGAGGAAATGCTGTCGTACGAAGAGATTGAGTATGTCTGCGACATTTTTGTTTCCCTCGGCATCGAGAAGATCCGGCTTACCGGCGGCGAGCCGATGATGCGCCGCGACATTGAAACGATTATTGAGAAACTGGCAGCGTTCAAATCAAAAGGTCTTCAGGATCTCGCTTTAACAACCAACGGCTACTTCCTGCCCGATCGGGCACAGCAACTGAAAGACGCCGGACTCGATCGCATCACCATCAGCGTCGATAGTTTGAAACGTGACACCTTCAAACAAATGACGGGTGTCGACGTTTTGGATCGCGTGCTCGCGGGAATTGCAGCCGCCAAAAAAGCCGGACTGAATCCGATCAAGATCAATGCGGTAATTGTGCGCGGCCACAATGAAGCTGAAGTCGCAGACTTCGCCGCGTTTGCGCGTGAACACGATGTGCAGATGCGTTTCATCGAATTCATGCCGCTGGACTCGGGCCATGACTGGTCGCGCAACGACGTCGTATCGGGCCGCGAAATTCGCGAACGGATCAGCAAACAGTTTCCGCTTGTGCCTGTGCGTATTGCGCGTGGATCGGAAACGTCATCGCGTTATCGGTTTGCAGACGGCGCGCCGGGCGAAATCGGAATCATCGCCCCGGTAACTGAAGCGTTTTGCGGTGCGTGCTCGCGTATACGCTTGACGGCGGACGGTCAAATTCGAACGTGTCTGTTTTCTACCGTCGAGCATTCGTTGCGCGACGTAGTGCGGAATGGCGCCAGTCGTAAAGAAATCATCGAATTCATCGAAGCCGTGGTGTTGAAAAAGGAACCGCGCCATTACATCAACGAACCGCAATTTGTTGCTCCCTCGCGGTCAATGAGTTTCATCGGCGGTTAGTGACTGGAGACCCACCCGCTACCGGGTGATTGGTGCTGACCTCCTTGCCGTCCAGGACTTACTTTGGTTCTCTCAATATTTAAATTCAAGGAATGGATTTGCTGATGCTTTACCGAGTTTCTCTTTTTATCATTTTCGTCTCAACGCTCACTTGCATGGCGAATGCGCAGTCGCGCACCCAAACGCCGCCCGCTACCGGCGCGAAGACTTCCACGTTGCGAGTCGAACTGCCGACGCCGGTGGCGGAAACGCCCGTGCCATTAGTTGACGGCGGTCACGGCAGTTTGCAGACGTTGAGTTTTGTCACTCCAGACGCAAACTTCGAGCGCAATGTTGTGAAAGACGCAGCCTTCTCCGCTGACTCGGTGACCGAGCACATTCAAACGCTTGCCGACGGCAATCGCTTCACGCGTAAATCGGTCGCGCACATTTATCGTGATGCCGCCGGACGCACTCGTCGTGAACATGAAATGAGTCGGCGGGGCACAATCAGCGCCAGCGGCGAGGCGCCGCGGCTGCTCATCATTAATGATCCGGTTGCGCGGGTGAACTACGTTATTGAGACCCAGGCCGGCACGGCGCGCAAAACGCAATTGCCGCCGCCGCAGGTGATGGAAGCCTTTTCAAAAGCGCGTGGCGACAATGCGCCGTTCAGTGTGTTGATGCCGACAAGCTCGGCCCACCGGCGCATGAGCGAAGGCGAAGGCGCCGCGGAACCGACCAAGCCGGTGCGCGAAAAGTTACCGTCGCAAGTTATCGAGGGAGTCTTGGCTGAGGGCACGCGCACCACGCTGACGATTCCGGCCGGCGAGTTTGATAACGAACAGCCGCTCGTAATTTCTCATGAGGAGTGGTATTCGCCCGAGTTGCACATGATCGTTTCCATGAAGCACAACGATCCAAGGTTTGGCGAAACTACTTTCACCCTGACAAACATCAATCGCAGCGAACCAGCTGCCGATCTGTTTCAACTGCCGCCGGGCTATCGCATCGTCAACGACCGCGAGCGACGCATGATTCCGGGAGAACCGCCGATCATGCGCCGGCCCATCCAGTGACCTCGTAAATATTTGAGACACGCGAACGACATTTTCGGCGAGATTCTACTCGTCGCTTTCTTCTTGATTATGGCGGCGACTCCGCTCGCCATCCTGACGCTGGCAATCATCAATTTCATCCGCGGCGCCACCAGACGCGCCACTATCGTGCTGCAGGCATTAGTTGCAGTCGCCGCCTGGACGATCCTTACTTACGTCCTCTTCATGCTTTTCATCGTCATCGTTTTCTCGTTTCCCTATCCACTTTCAGGGAGCGATGAGCTCAAGAGCACCGGACTTTTCCTGCTCGGCTGCGCGGTCTATACCGCGATCGGCGCCCTGCTGGTTTACTGGACAAAACGCCAGGCAAAACTTTCGGCGACCGTAACCCGTTGAGCGGTTAGTGTTGACGCCAATCCCGTTTTGACCTACTTTGCGCGCGTCCCTTCTGACTTCCATTCGACTTCTGGAGAACCGTTCCATGTCCTTTCGAAAATCCTTCGCCGTGTTCTGCTTCATGATCTGCGTTGCCACTTCTGCCTTGCTGTTGCGAGCGCAGGAGAGCCGACCCGAGTCACCAAACACGCCAACGCCAATACGCGCGAGCAACGGCAAAAAATTTCTAGGCGCGATGGATTTAATGAAGATCGCCGCCGTTGGCTCGCCTCGAATTTCACCCGACGGTTCGCGCATCGCTTACACGGTCGGTGAAGTAAAAATGGAGAAAGATAAGGAATGGAGAACGGTCACGCAGGTTTGGGTGGTTCCGGCTGCGGGCGGCAAAGCAATTCAGTTCACGCGGGGCGATAAGAGTTCCACTGCCCCGGATTGGTCACCGGACGGTTCCACCCTCGCGTTTTTGTCTGATCGTGAAAAGGACGGCGAGCGCCAGGTGTGGATGATGATGGCAAACGGCGGCGAGGCCTGGGCCGTTACTTCTCACAAAGGTGGCGTCACGGCGTTTCGCTGGTCGCCTGACGGAAAGCAGTTGCTCCTGAGCAGCACCGATCAACCGAACAAAGATGAAGAAGACAGAAAGAAGGTGAAGGACGACACGATAGTCATTGACCGCGATCTACGCATGACACACCTGTGGACCTGGAATATCGAGACGAAGGCGGAGAAGCGTTTGACCGAGGGCAACTTTACCCTGAGCGACGCGCAATGGTCGCCGGATGGCTCGCGCATTACTTACACGACGCGACCCACGCCCAAAGCCGACGACGGCAGCTTGAGCGACGTCTGGATCATGACGGTGGCAAGCGGCGAAAAGAAGAAGTTGATGAGTTTGAAAGGATCGAGCGACAACGCGCGTTTTTCTCCTGATGGCAAATGGATCGCCTACACGGGCAGCTCGGATCCGGCCGGAGTCTCAACCACGTTTCTGTACCTGATTCCCGTTGATGGCGGAACGCCAAGAGAGTTAACCACAAAGTTTGACCTCAGCATTGGCACGCCGGTGTGGTCGCGCGATGGCAAGACGATCTTCTTCAGTACAAACACGCTTGAAGCGATTGAGGTCTACGCGGCCGAGGTCGCGAGCGGAACGGTAAAGCAACTCTCGCGACGCAACGGATCAACCGGCATCACTGATATCAGTTGCAACGGAGTGATCGTAGGCACAACTGCCACCGCTAACCACCCAACTGAGATTTACACAGCTAATCCGGACTACGGTTCGCTGAAAGTGGTGACGGACCACAATCCCTGGCTGCAAGCATATGACCTGGCGGAGACAGAAATCGTTAAGTGGCACAGCAAGGACGGCATGGAGGTCGAGGGCTTGTTGACAAAACCCGTCGGCTACGTCGCGGGCGCCAAAGTTCCTTTCCTGTTGAATCCACATGGCGGACCGACCGGTGCGTCGCTCAACAGTTTCAACAGCACGGTGCAGGTACTCGCAGCAAACGGTTTCGCCGTCCTGCAACCGAACTTTCGCGGGTCGACCGGCAAGGGATTAGCATTTGCACAGGCGAACAAAAACACCTGGGGTAAAGGCGACTACGACGACTGCATGACCGGCGTCGATGCGATGATTGCTCGCGGCATTGCCGATCCGGATCGCCTTGGCGCGTTCGGCTGGTCGTACGGCGGCTACATGACGTTTTGGATCTTGACGCAAACAGATCGGTTCGAGGCAGTCTCACCCGGCGCGGCGATTTCAAACGTCTACTCGATGTACTCGCAAAACGATATCCAACGCTACCTGCGCTGGTTTTACTCGGACAAGTCGCCGTGGGAAGCGACGGATTTGTATTGGGACCGATCGCCGATGAAGTATGTCAGGAACGTGAAGACGCCGACGATGATTATGCACGGGCAGGCAGACACGCGGGTGCCAATAGCGCAGGCGCAGGAGTTTTACATGGCGCTCAAGGAAATGAATGTGCCGGTGGAGTTCGTCGTGTACCCGCGCGAGAACCACGGCTTTACCGAGCCACGCCATCAAATGGATCGCGTGCGTCGCTACGTGTGGTTCTTTTCGAAATACTTGAAGGCGCCGCTCGTAACTGAGCCGGCGCCCTCCGTAGCTCCCGCGATTGCGGAATAGCCTCAATTGCTACCGGTTAAGCCGCCTGATGTGCGGAAGCGCTAGGCGCTTCCGGTAGCAACGGACTAACCGGGCTGCGCCCTGTAAGCCGGGCCTAGCCCACAATCACCTGTCTTATGGAAGGCCCCAGGCCTTCCTCACATCAAGCGGCAGAGCCGGTACATACCAGGAATCGACTTCGTTGAACACTAGGCGCTGACCGCGCTTTCAGAACTACCGGCCTGCATCGCCTTGATGTCGTCAAGCAAAACGCGCTCATGACCGTTTGGGTCGACCTTCTCGTAAACCTTGCGCAAGTTGCCTTCCGGATCGATCACAAATGAGGTGCGGTTCCAGTACATCGTGCCTTTGTACTCGCTTTGATCCACACCGGCAGCGTCCAGCAATTCATGATTGGGATCGGCGAGCAAGTCGATGGTGAATGAAAACTTGTTGCAGAACTCTTTGTGCGAGGCCACGTCGTCAGCGCTCACGCCGACCACAGCGATGCCTGCGTCATCGAATTCCTGTTTCGAGGCGGTGAAGGATTTTCCCTGAATGGTACAGCCGGGCGTATCGTCTTTCGGATACACGTAAACTACGAGCCACTTGCCCGCGTAATCATCGAGCTTAACGGTCTTCCCATCCTGGTTTTGAAGCTTGAATTCGGGAAAACGCTTTCCTGTTTCGAGTGCCATGATTTGATGTCCTCTCAGCTAATTTGCAGAAGCGGGGGAATAGCCATTGTTGCATGCCGTTGATGCCATTGCACGCCGGCACAAACAGGCCTAGAATTCCGCTGTCAGTTTGAAAATTTAAGAGCTTTCGGGGGAGCCAAAAGGCTGAGAGTCCCAGGGAATTTCGGATTGGGGATTTCGGATTGCGGATTTATCAATCCGAATTCCGCAATCTGCAATCCGCATTCGAACGGGAGACCCCTTGAACCTGATACGGTTAGCACCGTCGAAGGGAGAAACAATTGGGCCGATAAGTGTTTTGTCGGTTCAGTCACCGTTCCATCCTTCAATCGAGGTGGAGCGGTTTTTTTGTGTCCCGGAAACTTTAGTTTGTCGCTTGAACTGATTACAAATTCCGCGAACAACGACAAACTCAAGTTTGTCCGTACATCCAAATGGAGTCCAACATGAGTGCCGCAATCACAAAATCAGAACCGGGAGCGGTAGCGACCGGCTCAACCGACCAACCGCAAATAGAAGAGTCAACTTCCGCCGTGTTACCAAACTCGAGCCGCATTTACATCAATGGTGAGCTACCGGGCGTCCGCGTTCCCTTCCGCGAAATTTCGCAGAACCAAACACGCAATTTCGACAACTCCCTCGCAGACAACGCGGCAGTCCGCGTTTACGACACGAGCGGGCCGTGGGGCGATCCAGCTGTTTCGTCGGACGTGCGGGAAGGGTTGCCCTCGTTGCGACGTCATTGGATTCTCGAGCGCGACGACGTTGAGGAGTATGACGGCCGGGACTTGCAGCCGATCGATGACGGCTACCTGACCTTTGACGCCGCCAACCAGGCGCGTCGTAAAGAAAAGGGTCGACTCGAAGACTTCCCCGCGCTGCGTCGCACTCCGCTGCGCGCCAAGCCTGGCCGCTGCGTGACGCAAATGCACTATGCGCGTCAGGGCATCATCACTCCCGAAATGGAGTTCATCGCCATCCGCGAAAACTTAGGACGCGAACACTGGGACCGCGGGCGTCCCGCCCGCAATGGTTCCGCAGAAGCCTCCCGCGATTCCTTATTCCATCAACATCGCGGTCAATCCTTCGGCGCCGCGATTCCCGAATACGTCACCCCCGAATTCGTACGCGACGAAGTGGCACGTGGACGCGCAATCATTCCGGCAAACGTAAACCATCCGGAAAGCGAGCCGATGATTATCGGTCGGAATTTCCTGGTGAAGATCAACGCAAACATCGGCAACTCCGCCGTGCTTTCGTCAATCGATGACGAAGTTGAAAAGATGCGTTGGAGCATTCGCTGTGGCTCAGACACGGTGATGGATCTTTCGACGGGCAAGAACATTCATGCCACACGCGAATGGATCCTGCGCAACTCGCCCGTGCCCATCGGCACCGTGCCGATCTACCAGGCATTGGAAAAAGTGGGCGGCAAGGCCGAAGACTTAACCTGGGAAATCTTTCGCGACACGCTCGTCGAACAAGCCGAGCAGGGCGTAGATTATTTCACCATACACGCCGGCGTTAGATTGCCTTACATTCCGCTCACCGCGAAACGCACCACCGGCATCGTCAGCCGCGGCGGGTCAATAATGGCGAAGTGGTGCCTCGCGCATCATGAGGAAAGTTTTCTTTACACGCGCTTTCGTGAAATCTGCGAGATCATGGCGGCCTATGACGTTTCGTTCTCACTCGGCGACGGGTTGCGTCCCGGCTCGATTGCAGATGCGAACGATGAAGCGCAGTTCGCCGAACTCGAAACGCTTGGTGAGTTAACGAAGATTGCCTGGGAGTACGACTGCCAGGTGATGATTGAAGGTCCCGGTCACGTGCCCATGCATTTGATCAAGGAGAACATGGACAAGCAACTGGAGACTTGTCAGGAGGCTCCGTTCTACACGCTCGGCCCACTCACGACTGACATCGCGCCCGGTTACGATCACATCACGTCTGCGATTGGCGCGGCGATGATTGGCTGGTACGGCACCGCGATGCTTTGTTACGTCACCCCGAAGGAACATCTGGGTTTGCCAAACAAGAAGGACGTAAAAGACGGCGTGATCGCATACAAGATTGCCGCGCACGCTGCTGACCTCGCGAAGGGTCATCCCGGCGCGCAGTATCGCGACAACGCTTTATCTAAGGCGCGTTTCGAGTTTCGTTGGGAAGATCAATTCAATCTCTCACTCGATCCTGAAGTCGCGCGCGAGTACCACGACGAGACGCTGCCTCAGGAAGGCGCCAAGCTCGCGCACTTCTGTTCCATGTGCGGCCCACATTTCTGTTCAATGAAGATCACACAAGACGTCCGCGACTACGCCGCGCAGAAAGAGATCGACGAACAAGCGGCGCTCGGTGTCGGAATGAAAGAGAAAGCGCAGGAGTTTGTGGCGGCCGGTGGGCAGATTTATCCAACAGTTAGCGCAGATTGAGTTTCATCGTTGGGCCCAAATGACGACCATGTCGAGAGGGACACGGATCTCAGGTTCCAAGCGAGCAGACTTAACTGGTTGCGTGCCGCTACCTACCGACGACTCGGTTCGCTGCCAATTCTCCGCTTCTTTGAGTTCTTCATAGCGTTCTGAGTCACCACACTGTTCGATTCGCGCTTGCTCTTCGAGCTCGACTTCAGTGCCGACAAAGCTTTGGCTTGGTTAGTTTTCTTATCCCTCACTCGCTTTATCACCGGTAGTAGATCCTTGCGAACCTGATCCCACGCGGTCGATCTAAGAGGCGCTTGAGCGATACTTTTGAATTTCGGAGCTAGCCGTTGTAGCTTACCGAGAAAGGGATCGTCATCGCAGGCACAAGGCTCTAGCTTAACCGTGACGATCTCGACTTCGTCTTTGGAGTACCGCTCGCGGGCGCGGAGAAGCTCTGGATCTTTGATGTACGGCCGCACCAAGGATGTTTGACTCGCGATGAAGAGAAAGATATCCATCTGTTCTAATCGCCGCCTGATCTCGTCGTCCCATTCCACTCCGGCAATCAGTCGAGTATCGAGCCATGAGTTTAGGCCATGATACTGCTCAAGAACATCGAGCATGGCGTCCAACCGCCGGAGTTGTTTCTCGTCCTCATGTGCATAGCTAACAAATAGCTTTACCGGCGGAGGAGCTGTGTCCGGATGTCGATCTATTGCGCGCGCCTCCGCAGGCAGCAGCTTGTCCAACTCAGCCGATACACTTACTTCAGCTGTGCCCTGCGGTTGAATAGGCAATTGTTGCTTAAGCGTGCCTGGCCTCTCAACCTCACGAAGTGACCGCACGCTAATCCACTGGTTGCTATCCCCGGTCAGCTCCATTTCTTCAATAGGTTCCATTTTCAACGCCGAATGAAGCGATTCCAATTCTCGACGAACCATCGTAACAAGCGTTCGACGCGTTTCGTCATTGGCACCTATGACGAAGACCTGAAGCTCAGGACGGTCGGTTTCGGCCCGAATAAGAGCGAGCGCTTTGGCGTGACGCAGCACAACGCCATGTCGCCAATGCGCGGCGCCCTCACTGAGGGCATGAGTCTGTACAATGAAGCGCGGAAGAAGTCCGGGAGGCAAGACTTCGTACCGATATCGTAATCTGACCGGTGCCTTAGACCATCGTTCCTTCATGAGCGGTTCAAATTCCGGTAGCAGTTCAGGAACCAGATATCGGGTTGGCTTTCCTGGTTCTTCTTCGCTGGCATAACAAAGTTGAAAAGCTCGCATCAATTCCAGAATGAACCCGTGGGTTTTGGCAGGGTAATCAGAGGCTTTTATCACTCTTTGCATTTCAGCCTCTTTTAGTACTTGCGGCATATCCTGAAGCGTGAGCTGTCCGTCTTTTTTCTCCGACCAACGAAGACCGAATAACGGCATACACGCCTCCTGTTACCCAGCCGGGATTTAGGACGCGAGTGTCGTGGAGACGGGGATCCTTGCCAAAATAGAGTGCTAAGCCCAAGGCATGAAGAATTGCAGCTAGATCCGCCTGCGCTTTAGGGCGCCTTTCGCCATATCTAGCACAGAGGTTGACGTATCGCCTGTAGGTAAGAAAATTATCTCTCATTCCGCTAACGGCGTCCTTGATCTCTCGCCACCGCTTCGGAAATGGAAGCCACACGTCAGGCATCCGCTTTTCCACTGTGTTATTAATTCGTCGACGTAGTTCGTCGATGCCCTCAGCATGCCAAGCGTCAGTGGAAACCACCCCAACGATAAACGGAAATTTTCGACGCAGTTTTACTTCGTCAATCTTCCACGAACGACCATGGCTCCAGTTAAGCACAATTATGACCGGCGAACCGCCACCTTGGGTTTGTATGAGTTTGAGCCAGTATTCAGCATCTCTTTGAGCTAGGCCACTCCTAGGTTCAAGGACTAGCAGATAAAGACTACGCTCAGTCAGAAAAAATTGATGAGTGGCGTGTAGAATTTCCTGACCACCAAAATCCCAAGCGCGAGCGCTGACGGTACTGCGATGACATTTGAGGGTAAGGTCACGCACGGCGATAGAGTGCGTTTCTGATTCATTCTCATCTGGTTGCTGGCCTGCCAGCCGTTTTACTAACGTGGTCTTTCCCGCGTGACCACGTCCAACCAACAACAACTTTAGCTCTAGTAGCGGGTTCCCTTTCTTACCACGCGACTCTCGCAGATAGCTAAGAATGGCGCGAGCGTCATTGCTTTTGAGAATGCTGGCAGGCAAACGAAGCTTTGGGTTTCCATTAAGAACGATGTAGCTAAGGTGAACGCGTCCGAGCTTTAAGGGCAAGCTTTCGAGTTGGTTGTTCTGAAGTAACAGGAAGGTTAGTCGCAGCCTTCCGATTTCATCCGGCAATTTCCGAAGCCGGTTATTTATTAGACTAATTCCTCTAAGAGAGCCCAGCGAGCCAATCCAACTTGGCACCTCCTCGATATCATTCCCAGACAAGTCCAGTATTTCCACACCCCGAATCCGCCGTAGCAGCTCAGGGACGCGCTTTAACTTTAGGTTGCTCAAATCGAGCACGCGCCAGTTAGCAGAAACTCGTCCATTCCGATCTCCACCCATCCACTCGGTAGGTTGTCGGGATCGCTTCCAAAGTCGAATTCGCTCCTCTGCAATTGCTTCAGCCGGGATTGAAGCCCTGGTTCGTTTCTTGGGCGGAGCCGAACTTTCCTTTTTGCGCACTGCCATCAATCTATCCTTTCCGATCGAAAAAGGCTCCGTTAAGAATTTTGATAATGATCTCACCCGCCGACAGGCTCAGTACGCTTGCACTTCGCAAATGGTTTTTCGTCAAATGAACTGAAAACTAAGGACCTGTGAGAAACAGCTTCCGTTGTGCCGCAAGTGATCGAAGTCTATCACTCCTAACGAGTTGTGAGAAGAGACCTACGATTGAGGAACTCAATGATTTATGTGCGCTCCAAAATCGCCCGCAGTCTGTGTAGCCGACTGCTTTACCGCCGGACGCTCTCTCCGAACTCACTGAGTGGTCAGTCGAAAGTTTGGCGCAGAATATTTCTACTGAGATTACCGACGCAGAGCTTGTCGAAGTGCGGCACCGCATCTCTCAAGTGGCGACGCGCGAGGCGGAATTCGTCGGGGACAAGACTCTCGCCCAGATATGACATTGGTCAAGGTTTCGAGCCTGAGTCCCGCTGATAGGCTGGAGCTTATCCGCGTGGTGTGGGAAACGTTGTCACCCGACGACCTTCAGATGACCGAGGCAGAAAGAGAACTCCTTGATTCTCGACTCGCTGACATGGAAGCTCACCCTGATGACCAGAGTCCCTGGCCCGTCGTAAAGGCGCGGCTTGAGCGACTTCAGCGTTGACCTTTACTCTGCGGGTCCGGCGCGCCGCTGAGCTGGAAATTTCCGAAGCACAACTGTGGTACGAAGCAAAAGAAAAAGGTTTGGCGGCGGAATTCCTGTCTGAAGTTTCGCAGACCATCGATCGAATTCTTGAGACACCGCTTATTTACCAGCATGTGCATCGCGGCATCCGCAGGGCAATCCTCCATCGATTCCCATACTTGATTTGGTATCAAGTAGGCAGTCGTTTTGGCCTGCACTTACGCTGGACGAGATCCTGCGCGGCTGGAAGTTCGGGTCCGATGACTCGCATCGTTTCCCATCCATTAGAACTTCGCATAACAAGATGAACATTTCCCGCCCTAATTCTCGCTTTTGTTTATGAGACAATCGCCGGCGCGGGCACGTTTCGAAAATTAGCTATTCAATGCTGAAGCATTGACCTGAGAGCGTCACTTCTCTAATCTTTCACCATGGTCACATCCGAAGAAATCTTTCGAGAGGCGAGGGCTTTGCCGCCGGACGCTCGCGTTGAACTCACCGAGCGATTGATAGAGAGTTTGGCCCAGGATATTTCGCCAGACATCACTGCCGAACAACTTGCGGAAGTGCGTCGGCGCATCGCGCAAGTTGAGTTGGGAGAGGTTGAGTTGATTCCCGGCGATGAGGCTTTAGCCCGGGTGCGTCATCTCCTCGCGCAACACCTGCCATCGAGCTAAACGCATGGTCAGCTACGGCTTTCATTCGGAAGCAGCCGCAGAATACATCGCCGCCACGCAGTACTATCTTGATCACGCTTCGCCGTTGCTTGCTGCCGCGTTTGTCGCAGAGGTCGAAGCCGCAGTTCAAACACTGCTCGTATCTCCGACGCGCTCGCAGTCATCGAGGAACCGCAAATTCGGCGTTACCTGCTGACTCGGTTTCCTTACTCAATTTATTATCGTTGGGAGCCGGATGCAGATCACGTCTCAATTTACGCATTAATGCACTTTCATCGCCGCCCCCGCTATTGGCGAGGGCGACTAGGCTAATGCTTAGCCCAATGACGAAAGACGAACTCGAACAGATCCAGTCGATCTGCCGGCAGTGGATGAGTGAGCCGACGACCAACTTCGAGAGTCGTTTGACCATTCCCTCCGGCATTGTGTTGGAGCGCACCATCGTCATCAAGATCAATGCCCTCCTGACCTTTGACAACGTGTTGATTGAGTCTGCGGTCGATGCCGATACCGGTTTCTGTTACACCAAGCGGATTGGCGAGGCAGGCACAACGGGCGAGTTCATTGCCACGCCATTCGAGATGATCGAATCGCACGCAACACAAACGGGAGAACCGGCGGTGTCCACGCATCTCCGGCGCTCGGAACAGCAACCAACAGCAGCGCCACTCGCGACGGCCGCACCAGAGATCGATTCTGATCCTGACCGCCCGAAGTTTCTGCTCTATTCAAACGAAACCCTGCTCGGTTATTCATTGCTGGAGCACGCCAGAGCCGGCAATCAGCGTAAGGGCCGATTTCATCCGAGCGACGACTATTTCGACTACTCGGCTATGTTCGAAGAATTTCCGCAGGCTGAGAACGACTGGATGGAAGTGAATGCACGCGAGGCGTATGGATTAACGGATGAGAATGCAGGTGAAGTGCAGAAGAAGTTTGATGAACTGTTGGCAGGGATCGAAGGGTTGAAACTTTATCTCGCTGATGGAGATGGGCGCGCGATCACGACAGTCGAAGTGCGAGTTGAAGACCTGTCCAGACACTATGACGATCCGTCTGAGCGTTGGTTGCACGTCGAGTTTTGATAAAAGAGGTTCGCGCTGCGCGCTCATTGCGGGCGGGACGCCCGCGGTCCCAGTTATGACGATCCGTCTGAGCGTTGGTTGCACGTCGAGTTTTAGTAAAAGAGTTTTCGCGCTGCGCGCTCATTGCGGGCGAGACGCCCGCGGTCCCAGTTATGACGATCCGTCTGAGCGTTGGTTGCACGTCGAGTTTTGATAAAAGAGTTTTCGCGCTGCGCGCTCATTGCGGGCGGGACGCCCGCGGTCCCAGTCATGACGATCCGTCTGAGCGTTGGTTGCACGTCGAGTTTTGATAAAAGAGTTTTCGCGCTGCGCGCTCATTGCGGGCGAGACGCCCGCGGTCCCAGTTATGACGATCCGTCTGAGCGTTGGTTGCAGGTCGAGTTTTGATAAAAGAGGTTCGCGCCGCGCGCTCATTGCGGGCGGGACGCCCGCGGTCCCAGTTATGACGATCCAGCTGAGCGATGGTTGCAGGTCGAGTTTTTATGAAAAGTTTTCGCGCTAAGAGAGCATTGCGGGCACGACGCCCTTCGCCCCAATCGCGATCTTTGCAAGTCGCAATGATGGTATTGCTGTGCTGCTTAACCCTTTCAGCCAAGCCGCTGCATCACTACGTTTTCTTCGGTATGGATCGCGAACAAATCAAAGACGCTAAATCGTTTTTCGAGACGAAGGCTTTTGAAGGCGCACAGATCGCTTATTCGTGGCGCCAGCTCGAGCCCGCGAAGGATGAATACGACTTCAGTCTCATCCGCGAAGACCTGGCTTTGATGGAGGCGCACGGTAAAAAACTTTGGATCCAAATACAGGACGTGACGTTCACTCCAGACCGCAAAAACGTGCCCAGGTATCTGCTAAGCGATCCAATTTACAATGGTGGCGCGGCCCAGCAATACAACGATCGGGCCCCCGATCAAAGCAATCCGCCGCCGGCGGGCTGGATGGCGCGACGTTGGGATCCGGCCGTTCAGGAACGTCTTCATAAACTGCTTTTCGCTTTGGCAGAGGAATTTGACGGGCGGATCGAAGGAGTTAACTTCGACGAGACTGCCGGTGGTTTCAGTCAAAACCCGGCGCTTTTCCCAAAGGGTTTTACACACGCGGCTTACCGAGATGGCGTCATCACAAACATGAAGGCCCTCAAGCGCGCCTTCACGAAATCAATCGCGTTGCAGTACGCGAACTTCATGCCTGGCGAATGGCGGCCGACCAACGACAAAGGTTATCTGCGAGCCGTCTACAACGCTGCCCGTGAGAATGGGATCGGCGTCGGCGGACCGGATTTATTTCCCTATAAACCCGGGCAGATGGGCAGCAGCTATTCACTGATTCACGCTGTGAACGGGAAAGTGCCCGTCGGTATAGCCGTGCAGGATGGCAACTACGATTACATCAATCCGAAGACTGGTAGACGCGTCACCATTGGCGAACAGATCAAGTTTGCGCGCGATTATCTGAAAGCTGACTACATCTTCTGGTGTACTCAAGAGCCCTTCTTCTCGCGCGACGTCGTTCCCCTTGTCAGCTCCTTAACTCACTAGCTCTCACTCTCTCGACAAGCATCTCGTCGTAACCTATCCTCGACAAACACAAAACGTTCCTACTGTTTGGAGTACCGCCTTTAGGCGGGCTTTTATTAAACTCCCTGCACAGAGAACTACCCGCCTAAAGGCGGTACTCCAAACACATCAGCGACAGGTGAATCTGTATCTTCAAATATGAATTGTCCGGTCTGTAAATCATTCCCGTTAACAACAACTGAACTTGAATCCGCTCTGTCTGGATTCCGCTGCGACAATTGTCGCGGGCATTGGATCAGGGGCGTTGAATATTGGCGTTGGCTAGAGGAGCACGGGCCAAACCTGCCGGAGCGCAGCGATCAGGACAGCGGATTGCACCTCGCTGAACCGGGTTTGCACATCGACTGTCCCGAGTGTCGTTTTCGTTTGGTCAAATACCTGGTGGGCCACGGATTCAGTTTCAGCATCGATCACTGTCTCGGCTGCCGTGGCGTTTGGCTCGACCGCAATGAGTGGGAAGCTTTGAAGGAGCGCAATCTTCACGACGATCTCAATTCGATGTTCACGTCGTTTTGGCAGGACGAAGCGGAAAAGGGCGCCAGGAAGAAGCGGCTCGAGCGAATCTACGTCTCCAGATTTGGCGCCGAGGATTACGCTGAGCTTGAGCGCATACGGACATGGCTGGCGACCCGTCCGAACCGTGTGGAACTACTCGCCTACCTGACCGACAACGATCCCTTCGACGCGTAAACCATGTTTGGAGTTCCGCCTTCAGGCGGGTAGTTAGTCCAAACCAAAAGCCCGCCTAAAGGCGGTACTCCAAACTTTCAAGTCTCACGGCGGCCACTTTAGTAAATTGAACCCAACGGTCGCAGCGCTGCGTTAAAGCAGCCGAAGTTTGTTTGGAGTTCCGCCTTCAGGCGGGTAGTTAGTCCAAACGAAAAGCCCGCCTAAAGGCGGTACTCCAAACTTTCAAGTCTCACGGCGGCCACTTTAGTAAATTGAAACCAACGGCCGCAGCGCTGCGTTAAAGCAGCCGAAGTTTTGTTTGGAGTACCGCCTTCAAGGCGGGTAGTTAATCCAAACCAACAGCCCGCCTGAGGCGGCACTCCAAACTCAGGAGACTATTAGATGACTCGCGTAATGCTACTCGCGCCGGCGATCACTCTGCTGTCGTTATCCGTCGTTGCCTGGCGGTCAAGCCAGACCACTTCACAAGGGGACGCCCCGCAAACGCCGGTAACGATTCCGTTCGAGCTGGTAACCCGTCACATCATGATTCCGGTCAGAATTAACAACTCGCGGCCGCTTTCGTTTGTACTCGATACGGGAGACAAGTATGGCGTTGTGGATACCGCGCGCGCCAAGGAGTTGGGCTTGAATCTGCAGGGCCAGATAAAAGTTGGCGGCGCCGGCAGCGAGACGATCGACGGATCATTTGTGCAGGGCGCGAACTGGATGTTGCCAGGTTTTGACGGATTTTCGCAGCCGGTTGTGCTCGCGATCCCGCTGGACAAACTAGCAGCCAGATTCGGTCACGACTTCGACGGAATCATCGGTACCGATTTCATCAAACAGTTCGTAATTGAAGTTGATTACCAGGCGAGCGTCATCAGGATTCACAACAGACATACATTTAGTTATGCGGGTCAGGGCGAGAGTATCCCGATGGAACTCGATCGCCAGGGCCATCCGTTGATAGAGGCTGAGGTGACGCCGCTGGGCGGGCAACCGATCAAGAATAAGTTTGTGTTCGACATCGGCGCCGGCGGCGCATTGGCGTTGCACAGTCCTTTTGTTTCGCAACACAATCTGCTGCGTCCGGATTTGAAAACTATTCGAGCGATTGGCAGTGGGGGCGCCGGTGGCAAGACAAACGGACGCGTTGGTCGCGTGGCGGAGCTCAAGATTGGCAGGTTTAAAATTGCCGCGCCGCTGACATTATTCTCTGAAGATAAGTCGGGGGCTTTCGCCGGTACAACGTTGGCTGGAAACATCGGCCAGCAAGTGGCAAGTAAGTTCAAATTGTTTTTTGACTACGATCACGGACGCATCATCCTGGAACCGGCCGCGAGTTTTTCACAACCCTTCGATCGGGCCTTTGGTGGTATCGCTATCAGCGCAGAGAGTCAGAATTACACTAGGTTCCGCATCATCGAAGTGCTCGAAAATTCTCCGGCGTCAGAAGCAGGCCTACACGAAAACGATTTGATATTGAGCGTGAACGATAAGCCGGCAGCGCAGTTGACGCTAACGCGGTTGGGGGAAATGTTTGAGCACGCGGTAGCTTACAAGTTGACGATTCGTCGCGGCGATCAAACTTTGAAAGTAACTTTCAAGCCACGCCGGTTGGTGTAAGAAGGAGAGCAAATGAAACGAGTCGATCAGTTCGTTCCACACGTGATTGTCAGCGACGGTGTTGGCGCCCTCAAGTTCTACAGTGAAGTTTTCGACGCCGAAGCGGGCGACGTCATGATGGCGTCTGATGGTAAGCGGGTTATGCACGGCGAGATCGTGCTCGACGGACACAAGCTTTTCCTGAGCGATGAATTCTCAGAAGCTGAAGGCGGCACCTGCAAATTGCCGCAAACGTTAGGCGGGACTTGTGTGCGAATCACACTCCAGGTTGACGATGCCGATGCGCTTGTCGAGCGCGCGGTTTCACGCGGCGCGACTGTGTTGATGCCTGTCGCTGATATGTTTTGGGGTGCGCGCTACGGAAAAATTCGCGACCCATACGGTCATGAATGGGGCATTAACCAGCAACTGAAAGAACAAACTGAAGAAGAGACGAACGCAGCAGCCGCTGAGTTTTTCGCCAAACGAAACAAGGTCTCTTGATTGCCGATTGTCCATTGCCGATTTTCGCCTGGTGCGAGGCTATCAAGTAATCGGCAATCGCCAATCGGCAATTGGCAATCAAGAGACCCACCCGCTACCGCGTGGTGGTACTGACCTCACTGCCGGTACACTGCTCAGGCATGAACCGATTAGTTTGCGATCCGCTTGATGAAGTTCATTACCGCTGGAAACGTGTGACCGCGAGTCTGCTGTTGCTGGCGGTTTTAAGTATCTCGACGTTTGGCCAGGACAGCTTTATCGCCATCCCGCCCGACCAGGCAGCGAATTACCACCTCAACTTTGCCAAAACCTTTTTCGCCAGCGCCGCACTGGAAAAGTTAGACCGCAAGAACCTGTACCATACCCTCGAGTCGCTCGAGCAACTTAAGGGCAAGGTCACGGCCTCCGCGCTTAATCTCAAACGCGCACTGGAGTTGAACGATCTGCTGCTGGTGCAGTTCAATCGGCACTACAGCTATCTTTATCTCCGAAACGCAAGCAATACAGCCGATGAGGTTAGCCTGGCGGAAGCGTCTGCGCTCGACTCTGAAATCGCGAAACGAACCGCGTTCCTGCGGCAGGAATTGATGTCGCTAACACCGCGTTCGCTGGCGACACTGGGCAAACTCCCCGGTATCAAACCTTACCTGTTCAGTATTGAGCAGGCCCGTCGTTATTATCCGTACACGCTGTCGCTGAAAGAAGAAGAATTGCTAAACGCGACTGCCTCAAACAATGACTGGGCTTACGAGCTTTATGAAAAGTTGCGGGCGCGCACAGCCTTTAAGTCGACGCCGCCAGCCGCCGACGCGCATACTCGCGAGGAGATCTTCAAACGAAACTACGCATCCCTGGCAGCCGAACGCGAGCTGTACGCGTTTACCCTGACAAGGCTGGCAGCAGCACGCACGCGTACCGCCGAGTTGAGGCATTTCGCAGATGCGGCCAGCGAAAGTTATTTCCGAAGTTACTGGACGCGGGCCGAGGTTGACGCTTTGATCTCTCAGGTTGCGGACCACGCGGACGTTTACAAACGTTACCAACAAGTTCGCGCGGAATATATACGCAAGCTGCTCGGCCTCTCCGAAGCAAACGTTTGGGACAACTCAGTGCGTCCGCCGCAGATGCGTCCGCCGCGATTTACCATCACGCAAGCAAGTCAAATACTCAAGGATGCTCTAGCGCCGCTAGGTCGGGAATACGGCGACGAACTCGCGGCGCTGCTAAATCCTCAGAACGGACGAATGGATATCGTGCCGGGCGCGCATCGCAAGCGCGGCGGATTCTCAAAAGGCTTTATCGGCACCGATAGCGTCTTCTTTACCGGCGGCTTCACCGGCTCCTACAACGACCTGAGAATACTCGCGCACGAGTCGACGCATGCTGTCCATCGCCAGTTGATGTCGCGCGGACAAGTACGCGCCGCTTACGCGGAAGGCCCGCATTACCTCTTCGAAGCGTTTGCGATTTTCAACGAGTTTCTGCTGCCGGATTACCTCTACGAACATGAGACTGATCCCGGCCTGAAGATTTTCTACCTGGAACAGTTTTTAGAAGGCAAAGGCACCGTAATGTTTGTGGCCGCCCCGGAAGTGGAGCTGGAGCATGCGGTATACGACGGAGTAGAGAAGCAAACCCTTAATACTGCTGACGATCTTGATGCACTCACGAAAAAAATCTATTCGCGCTATTCAATTTGGCCTGACAAACACGACGAGTTAAAGATGCAGTGGATGAACGTGAGCTTGATGTACGAAGATCCTTTTTACGACGTTAACTACGTTTATGGCGCGTTGCTGGCGCTGAAATTCTATGACTTGTACTCGCGCGACCGCGCTAAGTTTGTCCCGCGCTACATTGCGCTCATGCAGCATGGCTTTGACCAAACCCCGGAGGTCCAGCTGAAACGGTTTCTCGATATCGACTTACACGATCCAAAGCTGGTCGCAAACGCCGTGCAGGTAGTTGCAAGCAAAATCAAGTTGTTGGAAACGTTGTATGCCAGATAATCAATAGGTCAATGCCCGCCCTATCCGCACTCTGCTGGAATGATTGCCGGAATGACTTCAGGTGCCTTAAGCGAAATTCAACCCGCTGAATCAACAGTGGCAGCGACCGAAACCGGCAACCTCTCGCTCGGCAAACGCGTTCGCGCCGGACTCACCTGGATCGTGTCCTCAGCGCTGCTGGGTGAAGTAATTCGATTTGTGCGCTCGATAGTCCTGGCGCGATTGCTGCTGCCGGAAGATTTCGGTTTGTTCGGCATGGCCTTGACGATCGCCGCCGCCTTGAATGCGTTGACTACAATCGGGCTCAGCCAAACAGTGGTTTCTCACAAATTCGAAAACGAGGCGGAACTGAACGCCCACCTGGACACAGCCTGGTCCGCGGAACTCGTCAGAAGCCTGGTAATCACCTTGCTGTTGTCAGTTTCCGCGTTTCCCATGGCCGGTTTTTATCATCAACAAGAATTGAAGGTGATAATCCCGGTGCTCGCGTTAGCCAGTTTTATCAACGGGTTTCAAAACATTGGACTTACGATTCTGCGCAAGCAGATTAGCTTCGCAAAGATCTTCTGGTATGAACTGGCCACCAACGTTATCGGGTTTTCGTTGACCATTGGACTTGCCTTCATCATGCGCAGCGTGTGGGCGCTCGTGCTCGGCCTGTTATTGACGGCCGTTATCAGCACGATCTTGTCTTATGTCTTTCATTCATATCGGCCACGTTTCGCGTTTGAAAAAAGCGCGCTTCTGCGCGCCGCACACCTGGGAAAGTTTACCCTCGTCATCGCGGTCGCGGCTTATGTGATGAACATGGCTGACAACGTCATGGTCGGACGATTACTGGGAACCAGCGCGCTCGGCAATTATTCACTCGCCTTCAACATCTCAAGCGTGCCCATCAGCGTTCTGATAGCAGCCCTCAGCACCGTGCTCTTCCCGGCCTACGCCGAGATTACGGCGGAAAATCGCGACCGATTGGGAAGCGCTTTTCTCAAAGTGTTTGAAATTGCAGCCCTGCTGTTGATGTTGGCGACGGTGCCGTTGTTCCTGCTGGCAAACCAGCTCGTGGTCGTCCTGTTCGGCAACCGTTGGTCAGACGCCGGGACGGTTTTACCGATCCTGGCATTGATTATCCCGTTGCGTGGTCTCGCTCAAATCATCTCAACGGTTTTCGTCGCCACAAATCGTCCCAAGCAAGTGACAGTTGGGAGGGTCCTGGAAGCCACTGTATTTTTAGTCGCGCTCTATCCGTTGCTAACAGTTTTAGGATTGGTCGGTGCGGCCTGGGCCGGGTTGATTGCCTATGCGGTCGCTTGCGTTAATCGCGTCGTTGCTCTTAACCGGATTATCCCCGGAATCTCAAACAAACTTCTGCAGATATCAACGGCTACTCTGGCAGCGGCCGCCATTGGGCTGGTGCTCGCCAATTTCTCGCTACGGTTAGTGGCCTCGCCGCTTTCACAACTTACAATCGGCGGGGCAATCTCAACCGCAGTACCGGCCGCAATTCTGCTACTCTTCAGACCAGATTTGAGAAAATGGATGATTGAATGGTTCAGCTTCTAAGTGCCTGAGGGTTCGACGTTGAGAATCGCATTTGCAACTCCTGAGTACGTGACTGAACACAACTTCGATGGTGGCCTGGCCAACTATCTCTTTCGGATTTCAGTTGCGCTGGCGAAACTCGGACATGATGTCCACGTGCTCACGTTATCGCAAATCGGCGAATCACAATTTCAGCATCATGGCGTGACGGTGCATAGACTGAAATTGCGAAATAGTTGGCGCGCGGCCAACCTCGCATCGGCATACAGGCTGGCCACAGTCATTTACTCTTTGAACTTGAGTGCTCAGGTCTGTCGCAAACTACGAGCACTTCATGCGCAACGCGCGTTCGACATCGTCCAGTTTCCTAACTATTCGTATTGTGGGCTGCTGTCGATCTTACTATTGCGCGTTCCGCATGTGCTGAGAGCATCATCTGAAGAGCCTTTCTTTCACGATCCGGCGAAAGAGCGTTCGCTTAACTTTAAGGTTCTGCAACACCTCGAGCGCCTGCAATTTCAGCGCAGCCCGCACGTCTTCACGCCTAGTCGCGGCCTTAAGGAAATCATTTCCGAAAAATATGGCAAGCCCGACGCTCGCGTGATTCGCAGTCCGATCTATCTGGAAACTTCGGAACGAGATTCGAGCATCTACGACCGGCAGTTTAGGAATTTTGAATACCTCTTGTTTTTCGGTCGTTTCGAGCGGCGCAAGGGATTTGAATTTCTGGCGCAGGCACTTGCAAGCGTATTGGCCGCCAATGAAAACGTGCATGCAGTGCTGATTGGCCGTGACGTCACGACCGGGTCTGTATTATCAATGGCCGAGCATGCTCGTTCGTTGAGCAGAGAATTTGCTGCTCGAGTGCACATTCTCGATCGACTGCCGCACAGCCAGCTCTACCCAATAATTTCGCAAGCAAAATTCGTCGTCTTGCCATCCGTTATGGATAACCTGCCTAACGCCTGCCTCGAAGCGATGGCGTTGGGCAAGGCTGTAATCGGCACAGCCGATTCGACGCTGGCCGAGCTGATCGTTGACGAAGAGACCGGCTTCCTTTGCCCGGCCGCAGATGTTCCCGCCCTAACGGATAAGATTCTCTACGCGTGGGACCATCCTCAGCTGCAGCAAATCGGCGCTGCAGCGCAGGAAAAAATGCGAGAATTCGCTGGCGAGATCACGGCTAATGCACTACTCAATTACTATCAGGAGAGTCTGAACGGAGCTCATAAATGAAAACACTTTTTTCAAACATCATGATGCGAACCGGCGCAGTGCTTTTTGTTTTGACGATTGCGTTTGGCGCAAAAGCGCAAACCGCGCCCGACTCAGCCGAACTGACCAGGCTATTAAACGACTTCCTCGCCGGCGCCTCTCGAAACGATGTCGCCATGCACGATCGCTTCTGGGCCGACGATGTCATCTACACCGGGTCAGGCGGGCGCCGCCGCAAGAAGGCGGAGATTATGCAGGACGTGCGTTCGGCGCCCGCGCCGAAGCCTGGCGATCCAACCATCATCTACACCGGAGAGGACGTCCGCATTCAACAGTATGGCGACACGGCCGTCGTCGCCTTTCGTCTCGTGGCAACGACTACCCAGGATTCAGAAACGGACGTTGTGAACTATTTGAACAGCGGCACATTTGTGAAGCGAGCCGGCAAGTGGCAGGTGGTCAACTGGCAGGCGACGAAGGTCCCGGGTTCGGAGCGACCTGCCAGGCCGGAGCCTCTGGGGGAAACTCAACCTTCTCTGAATCTGCCACCGGAGTTGGCGCGAGTGCTAACCGATTATGAAAAGCACTGGCAATCGGGCAATGCCGCGGCGCTCGCGGAACTTTTCGTGGCCGATGGTTTCGTGTTGCCGAGCGGCAGGGGGCCAGTCAAAGGTCGAGCGTCGATTCAGAAACTCTACACGAAAACTGGTTCCCCGCTTTCACTGCGCGCCTTCGCGTATGAGACCAAGGGAGATGTGGGTTACATCATCGGCGGTTACAGTCGTGAGGCGGGCAAGCCGGACGATGGGAAGTTTACTTTGACGTTACGCAAAGGCGCGGATGGACGTTGGCTAATAGTGTCAGACATGGACAACGACAACCGCCGCGAATAACGTTTGGTGTAGTGTTTGGAGTACCGCCTTTAGGCGGGTATTTCGTCTTAATTCCTAAAAGCCCGCCTGAAGGCGGTACTCCTAACGGAGGTCGAGCGTGATCAGATACTCATCAGGTCTTCGTACTTCAAAAATCACTTTTGCCCTCGCGATAGCAGTCCTTTTGGCGGCGAACGTAGCCTCTGCGCAAAGGATCTCGGCTGACGAACAAAAGATCGTGGCCTACATCGACGCACATACCGTTGACGCGATTGCGCTGCTTGAAAAAGTAGTAAACATCGAAAGCCCCACTGAGAATCTGGTTGGTGTCAAACAAGTCGGCGCGGTGTTCAAGTCGGAGTTTGAAGCGCTCGGATTTACAGCGCGCTGGATCAATATGCCCGTAAGCATGAGGCGTGGAGGACATTTGCTTGCCGAAAGGTCCGGCAACAAGGGCAAGCGCGTTTTACTGCTCGGTCACATCGATACTGTTTTGAAAGGCGAGAAATTCATTCGCAAGGGCAACAAAGGATTTGGCACTGGTTCTTCCGACATGAAAGCTGGCGATGTCGTGTTGTTGTTCGCGCTGAAAGCGTTGAACGACGCGGGCGCGCTGAAAGACGCTCGAGTGATCGTAATGCTGACAGGCGATGAAGAAGACTCAGGGGATCCGATCGAGGTTAGCCGCGGAGACATGATCGACGCCGCCAGGCGTAGCGACCTCGCGCTCAGTTTTGAAAACGGCGGCAGCAACGTGGCCACCGTCGCGCGACGCGGCGCCAGTGATTGGCTGCTGGAAGTTACGTCGCGCACCGGCCACTCGTCGCAGATTTTCAAGAGCATGGGCAGCGGCGCAATTTTTGAGGCGGCGCGCATTCTTAATCAGTTTTACGAAACGCTGCGCGGTGAGGCGTACTTGTCGTTCAACCCCTCGGTCATTTCCGGCGGCACCGAAGTCGAAGTTCGAGAGCAAAATTTAACGACGCGAGGAAAGACAAACGTGGTCCCTGCAAAGGTGATCGTCCGTGGCGATTTGCGGTTTATTCGAGAAGAGCAAAAGGACGCGACTCGCGAAAAGATGAAACGAATCGTGGCCGCAAGTTTGCCCGGCACTTCCTCAAAGATAACTTTCATGGACGGGATTCCGGCCATGTCGCCAACCGAAGGAAACATGAACCTGCTGCGGCAACTCGACGCCGTCAGTCAGGACCTGGGTTTTGAAAAGATCGCGCCGCTCGATGCCGGTGAACGAGGCGCCGGGGACGTTTCTTACGTTGCGCACCTGGTGCCGGCTTTGGATGGCTTGGGTGCGACCGGTGGCGGCGCCCATGCGCGCGGGGAGTATGCCGATCTCGACACGCTGCCACGCCAGATCAAACGCGCCGCGCTGCTGATCTATCGTCTGACGCGATGAGTCTTTCCGATCCCTCCCTAGGGAGGGTAATGACATACTTGACTGACGAAAACAGTCGCGGACAGCCCGCTCTCACAACCATGACACTATTGGCGGGATGAGGTCAGTACCACCACGCGGTAGCGGGTGGGTCATCGGATTGCCGATTGTCGATTGCCAATTTCATATTCATGTTTCGCCCAAGGCCAATCGGCAATCGGCAATCAGAAATCGGCAATCAAGAGACCCACCCGCTACCGCGCGGTGGTACTGACCTCATTGCCGTCGCAGAATTTTATTGTCAAACAGTAACAACTATCGGTTGCCCGAAGTATAAGAACTAAACGTTCGCGGAATACCGCTATCGTCTGACACGTCGGTAAAGCTCACGCCAATTGTCGGGGCGTTCGACGCTGTAGTTTGTCTTACCATAAAGTGAACGTGTCCGGTCAGGCTGTTGCCGACGCTGCCTACACGCGCGATCTGTTCGCCGGCCCGTACCGTTGCGGAACCTGTCTTCAAACGCGCGGGCACACTGCCGTTCTCGATGTGCAGGTAATAAGCGACGGTCCCGTCGCTATGAACAACAGCGACTTGATTGTTAGCGCCGCCCATACCGTCGTTAGTGTCGATTGGAATTGTTGTAATCGTACCCGCGCGTGCTGCCAGTACGGGCGTGCCGCATGGCCGGCGGAAGTCCCAGGAAAATTTTTGGTTGCTGTTGGCGTTGTTGTGGTTGAGCGATGAGTTGTTTCCCTGTATCACCCAGGTGCTCTCCCCCGCTGGAAACGGAAGTTTATAGACTCGATTCGTCGCCGCATACTCGCTCAGATTCACGTCTCCCTTGAGTATGAAATAAGGAATTACCCATGCCAAAATCCAAATTACCACCACAGTCAGCGGCATGAATACGACCCAACCCCACTTGTGATAAGTCGCATAGTCGTCGCTTTCGCCGACGCACGCGCGCACGATCACTGGCAACAGGAAAAACGACAGAAACCCCAGCACCGTGCCGACCATCCCGCCCCAATGATAGAGACTGGGCAACCAGTAAGGGCCACAACCGACGAACGCGAGAAATCCGAGCGCAAGGCCCGTTACTGCGGACAGCGCCGTAACCGTTGCGAATAGATTCTTGGCCCAGCGCAAGGCCTGCGTAAGACTTCCTGAACCATTTGAGACTTTATAGGCGAGCCTGATGGCGTTGATCGTTAGTCCGGCAAAAATTCCCCAGAGAACGATCACGATTATCGCGGCGATGATCACGTAAACACTGCCAAGGAAACCGCCGAACGAAGCGCCGATGAGGATCGCCGCCAGTAAGAGAAACACGCCAAGGATGACCATGAGAATACGAGCGAGAGTAACCATGATGAGTAGGCCTCCAAATCGTTGCCAAGGGTGGAACGTGAGATCGGCGGGACTCTATGACTGACACGTCGCAACTGTCAAGGTTTGGAATTCCGGGTGTTGGTTCAATTTCATTTAGTGGGAACTCCGTGCGATGAGCAGACAAAATCAGAACCCGGGAGCGGTAGCGTCCGGTGAGAGACCAGAACTAACAGCAGAATATTCGAAAACTGACTCGGTAGAGTTGAATGTTTGGCGGGTCGCTACCGCTACCCGGTTCTGATTTTGCCTCTAATCGTTGACGAACATACCAGATTGACCCAGTGCCCATTTCCGCCTTTAGGCGGTCTCCGTGGCTTGGCTTAAACTACCGTCCTGAAGCCGGTAATCCAAACTTTCAAGTCAAACATGCTTATCGACATCTCGCCGTTACGTGTCTCCCGCGATTATCGGCTGCTGTTTTTCGGACAACTCATTTCCGCATTCGGTACCGCGATCAGTTTCGTCGTATTGCCCGTCCAGGTTTATCAACTGACTGGCTCTACGTTGCTCGTCGGGCTGTTAAGCGCCACTGAGTTTGTTCTGATCCTGTTTATGGCGTTCATCGGCGGCGCATACGCCGACTTCATCGACAAGCGCCGCATGTTGCGACTAACGGAAGTTGGTCAAACAATCGTGACGGCCATACTCGTCGGCAACGCCTTCTCGCCACGACCGCAGGTGTGGTTGTTGTTTGTCTGTGCTGCGTTGCACGCCGGCCTAACGGCCTTGCAACGTCCGTCATTCGAATCATTGTTACAAAAAATTGTGCCGCTGGAATTAATGGCCGCGGTTAGCGCGCTTAACTCGCTGCGCTGGAACCTCACCACTATCATCGGTCCTTCGGTCGCCGGCATAATCCTGGCCCGATACGGCGCCGGCGTTGCTTACAGCATCGACCTGGTCACCTTCGTTTCGTCGCTGATCGCAGTGTTTATGATTCGCGCCGCGCCGGCAGCCACTCAGATTGGAGAACGTCCGACGTTGCGTTCAGTCGGCGAAGGGTTGACCTACGCCTGGCGACGTAAGGAAATCCTCGGGACTTATCTGATCGATATGAACGCGATGTTCTTCGGCATGCCCACCGCTCTGTTTCCCGCGATGTCAGCGCCATTCGGCGCGGGCACTGTCGGCTTCTTTTACGCCGCCCCCTCAGTGGGCGCACTGGTGGCGACCGTCACCTCGGGTTGGGCAACGAAGGTCAACCGCCACGGACTGATCGTCGCCATTGCTGCGGCGCTGTGGGGCGTGGCGATCATCTTCTTCGGCTTTGCGCAAAATCTTTACGTCGCCTTGTTCTTCCTCGGACTGGCCGGGGCCTTCGACATGATCAGTGCGGTATTCCGTATGACGATCTGGAGCCAAACCATTCCGCATTACCTGCGCGGGAGGCTGGCAGGTTTGGAAATGATCAGTTATACCTCGGGGCCAAAGCTGGGCGATGCCGAAGCCGGTATTGTGGCGACGCTCTTTTCTGTTCGTACCTCGATTGTCTCCGGTGGAATTTTGTGCGTTGTCGGCTCAGCGTTAATCACGTTACTGATTCCCGAATTCATCCGGTATCACGGGACCGCCGGTATCAAGCAAAAGGAGTTGGAAGAAGCGATGCGCGAAACCGAAGCGGCAGCCTTGCTGATTGAATGAGCACACCCATGATGAAGAAACTAGCAAGACTAATTCTCGGCCTGGTTGTGATCATCGTCGTCGCTGTCACGATCTTCTGGTTCTCACGTCCTGCCGATGTTTCATTCGAACAATATCGCGGGAACTTTCCCAACTCCACGTACAGTCACTTTGCCGAGGTCGACGGCGTACGTATTCACTATCAGGACAAAGGGAACGGTACGCCGCTGATTCTCATTCACGGCTATACCTCGTCGAATTACAGCTGGAAGGAAGTATTCGAGCCGCTCTCAAAAACATTTCGCGTAATCGCGCCTGACCTCAAGGGTTTTGGTTTTTCGGCGAAACCGGACGGCGACTACACACGCCGCGCGCAAGCGATGTTGATAGTCCATCTCCTGGATCAACTCGGCATTGATAAGGCATGGCTGGCCGGCAGTTCTATGGGAGGCGAGGTGGCGCTGAACGTCGCGATCACGAATCCGCAACGCGTGGCGGGACTAATCCTGATCGATAGCGCCGGCGCACCAGTCGCCGGCAGCGGGTCTTTAGCGCCGCGTTATCTGTTAGTGCCGGTACTCGGACGTTTGCTGACTGCCTTTGCGCTGCGATCGGACAAGCTCGTTCGTGAAGGCTTGACCAAAAGTTTCTACGACGATCGCAATGTCACAAATGAAAGGGTTGCGGCTTACTACGTACCACTGAAAACACGCGGTGGACAGCTCGCCGCTTTGCGTGCGCGAACGCAAGCCGGCCAGTTTCCGGTAGAACCCGAACTGCCAAAACTGGCGGTGCCTACATTAATTTTGTGGGGTCGAGAAGACGAGTTAAACCCGCTCGAGGCGGGGCGAAAATTAAACTCCCTGATCAGAAATTCGAAGCTCGTGATCATTGAGAATTGCGGACACCTGCCGCAGGAGGAGATGCCGCAGCGAGTGATCGAGGAGCTGACCAAATTCAAAGGATGAAGGCGGAAGGATGAAGGATGAATTAATCGACCCGCGCTACTTTTCATCCTTCATCCTGCATCCTTCATCCTTTGACTTTCCGCCTTCCGCCTTCATCCTTCATCCTTCATTCACCGTGTCTTAAGGTACTCAATAATCGCGAATCGCTCTTCGTCAGTCAGCAGCGGTCCGATGATCCCGTTGCCCCGCAGGCCGTCGCGAAATTCGTGGCCGGCATTTGAATTACCGGTAATGTCAGTACGCAGCTCGAAACCATCTGCCGACTTCGTGGTAACAAATCCCAGCACCTTCGGATCGTATTGCAGGTTGCCGACGTAAAACCGTTTATCGCGTTCCGCAGCGGGCAACAGAAGTTGATAGATGTTTGGCACCGAATTGTTGTGCAGGTAAGGCGCCGTAGCCCAGATGCCATCCATGTTTCGTGCACGGTAGGCCAGCGGCGCGCGAATCACATTCCGCCGAAAGCCGTTCATTTCATTTTGCATTTCCGCAGAGATGTTTAGCTCCTGAAACTTTCGTTTCGCAACCTCATTTGTTACCGCGGTCATGGCGCCACCAACAGGCAACTTCTCCGGCAAACTAAACGGCGGTTGACTCAATTGGCCGGTGTACGCCAGGCGCTTATTGAAATTTACGGCCGCGGTGGGATCGGTCCCGATCAACCTCAGGGAATACATGTTGATACGAACAAAGGTTTTGCCAAACTCATTCGGCGGTGTCATTTTGCTTTCGTGACACGAGGCGCAGTGCTGAGCGTAGAGCGCCGCGCCCTGCGTCGCCTTCGCCTGATCGATTGGGCCGGCTAGCTCCTCAGGCCAACGCGGCGGCTCAAGTTTCTTTAACGTCTCTTCCAGCAAAAACAAGTTGTGAATATTGATCGCGCTCTTGAAAAGATCCGCGGTGTCGCCTTTCAACGTGACGGGAGTATCGACGCCCAGCGCTTCCGCGATGTTGCGCGCGAGGGGTTGGGTAATGGAGCCATTCCATTGCACCCAATCAAAAAACGGCGTGCCCCACAAATGGGGATAGCCGACGGGCGCGTTCGCAACCACCAGATTGCGATTGTCACCGAGGCCCGTTGCCAGCATTAGATTGCCGCCGCGACCTAATGCGTCGAGCCTGCCAAAGCCTTCTTCGGTCGGATAGAGACGCCTGAGCGTGGCCTGCAGCTGAGCGTAAAGCGGAGGATCGAAAAAGGCCTTCCGCACTTCACCGTGCAGCTTTAGCCGTTCGCTGAACGTGGACTGTTCGCCAAGTACTCGCTTGGCGAAACGTTGGAACTTGAAAGGCCGCGCATACGTGTCTGCGAGGCCGGCATACGCACTAACGATGAAACCCGGGACGTTGTGCATGGCCGGTCCGCCATCAACGCGCATCAGGGTATCGTTGAACTTGATTTGGCCAGTGTGGCAGGCCGAGCAAGTAATGCTGACAAACTCGCCGTCAGCTGAAACTTCTTTGGCCATTCCCACCGGCAAGCCATCCGGATTGGTATCGCTGACCGCATCAGGAATCAGCCTATACTTGCGCATGCGCTCTTCAGTTAGAAAAGGTTTTTGGGTTAGCTTGCCCGGCTCCTCGAGCGCGAGCAGCCACTTGTAAGGAAAGAAGCGCGTGCCCTGCGCAGTGTGATAAAACGTCTGGCGTTCAGCTGTAGTCCATCCCTGGATTTTCGCGTCCTGTGCGAATGCCGCATTGACCAGGGGGTTTCCGGCGCGAGGAAAAACCAGAACGGTCGCGCAGGCCGCAATGAACAATGCTGCGATTGTAATTTTGAGCTTGAGCATTTCCGTCTCCTTTGAGGATCTGACGAGTCAGACGATTAACCAGGTATTGTGAAAGAACGGCTAGCGGGCCGCGAGGTACTTATTGAAGAGAACGTAAGGCGAAAATCTTGAAAAGAGTGTGACGAATCGCTCGCACAATATTCTCGCCGCCGGTGAATGTCAATGATATTTTAGTAGCGACGTAGTCCTGGCAGGTGTAACGCAAACTGTTAGTTTGCGCAGGCATTCGGAGTTTAAAGCAGAGGCAAACTAACAGTTTGCGTCACAAGTCACATGAACGACATCGCCGCGATGAAAGCCGCTTTCCGCACCAAAAAGCGTGATCCGTTTCCGTTTATCGTTGAAGAACTCAGTCCGATCCGTCCCACCGTCAAGCATATGTTTGGCTTCGTCAGCCTCTATCTCGAAGACAAACTGCTGTGCTCGCTCCGTGACGCGGTGAAACAGCCTGGCGCAAACGGCATGTGGCTTTACACAACGACTGAAGATGTCGACAGTCTCGCGCAGGAATTTCCTGATCTGCCCAAGCGACAACTATGGCGCTCTCGTTCCGGGAACAAAGCGTGGGTGATTCTCGCATCGCGGCTCGAGAATTTTGAAGAGTACGCGTTGAAAGCCTGCGAGCTGATCCTCAATGGCGATCGACGAATTGGGAGGATAAGTCGCGGAGGCCGGAAAGCGGTCGACAGTAGGCAGTAAACCGAGAAGCAGGCTTGTGAGGCTGGGAGGGCAGACATCCTTGTCTGCAATGAGCGCGCAGCGCGAAAAATTTCGCCACCCAAACTCGGATGCTAACAAACCGGCAGACAGGATGTCTGCGCTCCCAGCCTCCCGGGCCCTTACTGCTCACTGCCTTCTGCTCGCGCGCCAAGGGCGGCCCAGCGATGAAACGCCGAGACCGCCCTCAGGAAGTAAGTAGTAGAAATCCTTAGCGACGAGACCGGTTCTTATGTCGCGGAATCGCTTGCTGCGCTTTCTGTTCCAGGGCTGCGAGTCTTTGCTCGATGGCGTTATTCATCGCGCGCAACTCGCTGACCTGGTTGCGCAGTTGTTCAACTTCAACCGTTTTCTGTTGCAGTTCGTTAGTGCGTTGGTCCAAAGCCTTGATTGCAGCAAGGCTGACACCCGTCAAGTCCTGCACGCCGATTGAAGCGCTGCCAGTGCCGAGGTTGAAGGCCTGGTAGAAGTCTTCCGCCATCGGTCCCATGTGACGCGTGGATTTTCCTTCCGAGATGTAATTCCAACTGCTCACTGGAACCGCTCGTAACTTCGACAAGACATCTTCGCCGCTAACCATCAGGAAGTTCTCTTTTGTCGCACGGCTCGAAGTACAGTTGAACACACCCGAACCAGCCGGCAGGTTACAGCCCGTGGTGCCGGCAAGGTTTGTGCGGAAGCGGAAGCCGCCGGTAGCGCGCGCCGCGAATTCATTGTTCGCGGTGTTGCGGAATGTGTCCGCGCTCGCGGTGGCCGAACCGTCACTCCAAACGAATGTGCCGGTAAAGCCGTTGTTCGAGGCGAACTTGCCCATGGCAGTAGTGTGGTCCTGGTCCGCCGTCACGTTGTAACCGATGGCAACCGCCGCGAGACCGCGCAGGTTGAATGAATCGGGATCGCACTTACCGTTGATTAGCGGTCCGCCCGACTTGGCATTGTTGCCAAGCGCCACGCCGTACGTATCGCACACGCGGTTGCCTGCGCCTGCCGAGAAGCCCGCAGCGCCCTTAACCTGGTTACCGCTACCGAACACGATCGAAGAGGTGCTTTCGGCGGAGTTCGTGTCACCGAAGGCGAGCGCATAGAGGCCAATCGCAGTCGAATTTGAACCACCTGCCCACGAGAAGAAGCCGACGTTAGCGTCGTCCCACTCGGCATCCGCATAACCCGAACGAAATGCACCCTTGTAACTGTCCCACGACGTGCGATAGCCCTTGCCCTGCATCGGGGAGACGCCGATACCGAGATTACCGGTGGCTACGAAGCTGCCGTTTTGGAAAACTTTGAACCAGGCCGGCGTGTGACCGCCAGGACCGGAGCAGCAAGTTGAACCACCGCGCAAATTAATCATAGGCGCCGTGCCGTTAGCGTCACCGACTGAAAGTTGCTCCGCGCCGGGGACGAATTTAATGAAATTCGCATCGAGATAAGACTTGTTGGTTGCGTCGGTAGCGCTGACAGGGTTGCCGACGTTCGTGATGGCAACGCCGTTAGCAGAAAGACCGTTGACGAAAGTGTTCTGGCCCGTCCAGGCGTTCTGCGCGTTCAGCTTCGCCACGTTCGGAGAAAGCCGAGCTTCGCTGATGACGCCCGCGGTGGCAGCGTCGTTAATTGCCGATACGATGCTCGTGCCGGTCATCGAGCCACCGCCTCCGGCAGCCGCGGTAGTCTGCTTGGTGCCGTCAGGGAAGATGACACCGTTTCCCAAACCGCTCACCTTCATATTGCCGTTGACGTCGAGCGTGGCCTGCGGGGTCGCCGTTCCGACGCCGACCCGACCGTTTGTGTCGAGCACGAGCTGCGTCGGCGTGAAGGTCTGATCCCAGCCCGCCTGGAGCGAGATTTTCCTGTCGCCCTGCGCGCCGGTGCCGAACTTCTGCGTGAAGGCGACGCCGCCGTAGGCCGGCGAGTGCTGAAGCTGGAATTGCGTGGCGTTCGCTGTGTTGGCCACGTCAACCGTCCACATCGCTATCGCGCCGATCCGCTCGGACGCGCCGAAGTTCGCGTTCTTCGTTGTCAGGTTAAAGACCGAGAAGTTGCCGCCGTTGCCCTGAAAGATAAGCTGGTTGCCGGGCGAGGTTGCGCGGTCAAAGATGCTAAAGCCGGAAGAGTTGGTGTCAGTGCGCAGCAGGATGCCGCTCGCGCCCGCCACGTCTAGCTTTGCCTGCGGGTTCGCTACGCCGAAGCCGAGGTTGCCGCCTGACTCGGTGATGATCGAGTCACCGAGCGTGCCTGTACCATCGGCCCACTTAGTTAAACGACCTGCGGTTCCCACTCCAACCACGTCTGCCACTTGCGTTCCCGACGCTAGTTGAACGCTAGCGGAAGTTTTACGATTCACGTTTGCTGACGTGATTGTCGATCCGTCTTCAAACTGAATACCGCGAGCGCGAATAACGCCCGCCACGTCGAGCGTGGCTTGCGGATTGGAAGTACCGATACCAACGCGTCCATCCGGCATGATGCGCATTTGTTCTTTCGCGCGGTTTGAAAAGAAGTCGCCGGTGCGGAAAGTGAGCGGGCCGGTCGTCGTTGCGACCTGACCTTCCTGGCCGTCGTGGCCGGTAACGACAACCGCGCGCTCCTTACCGTCACGAAGGATCGTTATCACGTCAGAGTTATCCGGCGCCTCAACCTTTTGCGACTGACGCCGCGTGTTCAGCGTTTGCGTTTGTCCGCTGGTTAATTCACCGGCGGCCGGGTTCTTCAAGCTCAGCTGGCCGGCTTGCACAGTTAGACCACCGACGCGCTGGCGATACTTGCCTTGAAAATCTCTTACGGTAACCACCGTCAGGTACTGGCCGTCGGTCAGAGCCTGCGCAGCATCAGAAATCTTCCAGTCAACGATGTTTCCCGCGCGCATGCCTGAATCGGAAACGACCTCGCCATTCGCGGAGTAAATCTCCAGACGTATTTGCAAAACCTGGCCAGGCGCAGCAAAGCGAACGGTATCCGCAGCCGAAATCGACGCGGTGACCGATGGCGTCGCCGTTTGCGAAGCCGGAGCCGCTGCGGAATTCTGAGCCAATCCGCTGTTAACAAAAATACAGAGTGAAAGAATGATAAGAAGTACTAATCTCGTCGTAGCCATTGTCGTCGCCCCCAATTTCATGCTTGCAGTTGCTTTTCAATATCGGTCACCTAAATGAGCCGATCCGCTTGTCCTCAACAGGGTAACGCGTCGTTTTCGAGTGAACAGGGCCACGCAAAACTGATTTTCGTGAATTTGAAGTTAGTGATCAGGTGGGAAGCCGGTAATTTCGCGTCAGGCGCCGATGAGTTAACTGCGCAAACGATCCTTTGCGGAAAGAATCCTTACTCTAATGGTTCGGAACGACGAGAGTGGCTGCGCCAACCGGTGCGCGGTAAGTCTTCGACTTACCGGACGAGTCGATAACTGGTTTGCGGTCCAGGACCGCAAGTGGCTGGTAAGAGCAAAATGGCAAGTCAAAGGCTCGCCGCGCACCGGGCGTCACAGACGCAGAAGTGCCAAGCGCTGGCCATTGTCACTCTTAGTGAACTTCACTTTGGACTTCGCGCAAAAACAGCAGACGAACGCAAAAGAGGCGAGCCGCGAAAGGCTCGCCTCTATCTAAGTGCGTTAAGAACTCGACTACGGATTCATGGTCGCTTCAGCCATGGTTTTCTTTCGCACGAAAATCTCGCCGCGCGGTTCCAGACCGGCTTTCTCGGCGAGCGTAAAGACTACCGAATCGAGCAGGTCTTTGTTCTCGAGTCGAAAACTGGTGATTCCGGAAACGTTGGTATCCGGATCATGGAACTGAATGGTCAGGTATCTCACTTTCGTTTTGATGAAGCCGAGTGGCCAGCCCACGTAGGGTACATTTTGTGCGACGGTGGCTGCCGATGGCTGTCGCTTCTGAGTGTCGGCGAAAGTCGAATTCACCGCGGCGTACGGGATAAAGAGTTCCTTCGGCCCCTTACGGAACAACAACCGTTGGTTGGTGTCATCGAAACTCAGAATGCCTTCCATCGTTTTGGTGTAACCGAAAATTCCGCCCTCATACTTGGCTTTCATCGACTGCGGTGCGGGCGCCGGTCGTGCCTTGGAAGCGTCCGTTGAGGTTATCGTGGGTTTCTCCACCGGACGCGGTCGCTGAGCAGAAGCTGTCGCAGCCATGGCGACTGCCAGGAAAAGCATTCCGCAAAACTTCATAACTACCCTCTCCTTTTGTTATTTAGCGAATGGCCGCACTCGTTCGGCGGCCTCTTTGAAATCTGTATCCGCCGGAGCCAAACTCAAACCTTTTTCATATGCGCCGAGCGCTTTCGCATATTGCTTGGTTATTTCGTAAGCGTAGCCCAGCTCGCGATAAACGTTTACGTCGTCAGGCGATTTCTGCGCCGCAGTTTGTAGCGCGGTAATCGCTTTGGGAAAATTTTTGGCGCGCGAATGTGCGATACCAAGCAGGTAAAAAGTCACGGCCTTCGCATCGGGTTGAACTGTCGCTCGCTCGAGCGCAGTGGCCGCGCGCGCATACTGCTCCGAACCAATCAACGCCTGGCCAAAAAGCGTTACGGCTTCGGCGTCAGTCCTGACCTTAATCAGTCCCTCACCGGCGCGCACCGCGCTGAGGTAATCCGCTGAGGCTTTCGCAGCGTCTGCCGAGTTTAACGCCGCGCGCCGAAGATAAGCCGAAGTCAAAAGTGTCCAGGCGGATGCGAAGCGCGGATCGTTTACCGTGGCGCGATTGAGCAGCGCAATTGTGTTATCAAGATCGTTTTTCGCGAGCGAAATCTGCGCCAGATAAAACAGCGACAAACTGTCTTTCGGGTTCGCCTTCACCGCGGCGTTGAAGGTTTTTTCAGCGTCAAGTGGTTTTCCGGTTTTGTACTCGGCGAGACCACGATAGTAAAGCATCGACGGTTCCGGCGTGACGCCGGCGCGAGTGGTAGCGGTCACCAGTAAGGGCAAGGCGCGATCGAATTTCTCGACCAGCACGTAAGCCTGCGCGAGTGCGTCCTCGGTGTTTGGATCTTCGCGCTTGGCGACCTGCTGTAAATTCAACGCTCTCTCTAAATCGTCGATGGCAGCGTCGTATTGCTTCAGACTTAATTCGGCAAAGCCGGCAATTTTCCACGCTTCGGAGTCGTTGGGAAACTGTGCTGCGATTTGTTTCGCTTCAGCCGCAGCCGCTGCGAATTGTTTTTGTTGCAGCAATTCATACGCGTGCGCGGTGTCGCCGCGGCCAACTGTATTTACCACTGGCTTTACTGGCTGCACTTCAATCAATGGCCGGTTGGAATTGTTGCGGGCCGTCGGGCTGGGCTTGGGCTCAGGCCGCAGCAAAGGCTCCTCAGCCGGCGGCGCGGGAGGCGTTTTCACTCGACGAGGGCGGCTCGACTGCGCCGCGACAATGCCGCACAACAGGATCGAGCACAAACCAAATGACAGGATGCGCAGGCTTGAACGATTACTCATATAGGTTCTTCCGGGAGAGATTTAATTCGAGAATGTAGGGTTTTCCGAAAGACAAGCTTCCGATGCGGTGGCCGCGTTTTTAGTTTGCCGAATCCGGCCCTACGGAGGGAAAAGACTACTAACTAACAGCCCAAAAGAAAAGCGACCGGCCATCACAGCCGATCGCTTTTTCTCTGGATTGCAGCCTGCTGACTAGAAGTTCAGCTTGACGCCAAACTGAAACTGCCTCGGATCGTAAGAGGCGGTGGGACGGCTGTAGAACCGGCCGTTATCAGCGCGCTGGTTAAATTCGTTAACCGCCGTAAAGAATGGCGCCGCCGCCGCTTCATTGAAACGGTTAAAGAGATTGAAGCCTTCGGCAATCAGGTCGAGACGGACGCGTTCACCGAAGCGAACCGAGCGCATCAACCGCATGTCGAGGGACGCAAACTTGTGGGTGATGCCCATGTTGCGTCCGAGCGTTCCATTCACCGGCAGCGCTGCCGGGCAGGTTGGATTCGTTGGTCCCGGAATACATAGCACACCGCCGGCCGTTACGCTTGGTCGTTCATTGGAACTCTGCAAGTCAAAGTTCTGATCGACTGCAGACAAAATATTGAACGGCCGTCCCGATGACACTTCCAGGATCGGCGCGATCGTCCAGTCAGCGAAAAAGCGATGAGCGCCGTCTCCACTACGCCACGAAGCCGGCGAAGCGATGATGCCGCTGAACACATAACGCAGTCGCTGATCGAAAAGCGAATCGGCGCGGTCGAGATTCAGGTTGCGGTTGTCCATCGGCTTGAGCAGCGTCTGGAGGTCGGAAGAATCGTCGATGGCGTGCGACCAGGTGAACGAAGCAAGAAACTGGAAGTTGCTTGTAAATCGTTTCTTGAGGTCCACGTTCAACGCATGATAGGTCGAGTTGCCGATGGACGACTGTGCGTTCACGTCGCCAAATGGCGAGATGATGTTGGTCGGCGTAGCCAGGGTGCCGGCAAGGTTTGCGTCAAACGCGGCCTTGGGAACACCGAAAGCCTGCACCAGGAAATAATTTGGGCCGCTGGGACGGAAAAAGTTCACCGCCGCCGGGTTAACTACGCGTCCGCGTGGTCCCTGAATGATGAACCCGGGAATGACCGTCGCAAAGGTTTCGCCCGTGACCGGGTTAGTGAACGTTGAACCCGGAGTACTGCCCGCGCCGCTGGTCGGGAACGAAGTCGGCAACACTGCTTCGCCAAAGCTCGTCGGCCCTCGATTCGCATACCGCTGGAAGTTTTGTACCAGCAAGTCTCCGCGGACGATGTTCACATCGATGGGAAGCGGCAGATGGTGCGCGCCAACAAAGATGTAACTGGCCGAAAGCGACATGTCGCGCGTTAACTGACGTTCGACCGTCAGGTTTCCCTGATTCGCGTAGGCGTACTCAAAATTCTTAGTGACCGCCAGAGTAAACGGCAGCAACGATCCGAAGCCGGGGAAGGTTTGGTCGTTGAACCGTTGACGACCGAGTTGATACTGCGCGCTCGAGGCCACGCCCGGAGTGCAATTCACACCTGGAATAGCACCGGGGAAATTACAAACCACCACTGTGCCCTGGAAAACCTGCACCGCGTTCAATAGCGCCAGCGGAGACGGGCTGCCTGAAATCAGTGTCGATTGCTGTTGCTGCGCCGCATCGCCGATGTCGGAGTTGAAGGCAACGGCAAGTAACGGGTGATCGTAGAAGAGACCAAACGCCGCGCGGATTACGGTCTTGCCATTATTCTGCGGGTCCCAGGCAACAGCGAGCCGTGGCGCGATGTTGTTCTTATCGCGCGGAAATCCCTGCTGCACATTGAGCACGCCTTCGGCTGCCAGCAATTGATCCTGCGTCAGCGTGATGCCGGAGAGCGGATCTCTGAAGTTGGTTGCAGGCGGGATGGTGTCTGTCAATTCGTAGTCATAACGGACGCCGTAATTCAAAGTCAGGTTAGGCCGAATCTTCCATGAATCCTGAGCGAAGAACGCCATCGGCCGGTTTTTGATTTTGCTGACCGGATTTCCGTAACCCTGAATAAAACTGCCCGGGAAGCCGAGTCCATACTGTTGCACGGGGGTGAAATCGGGCGCCGCGCCCACGCCTGGAATCGCGGGAAACGCTGCGAGGGTAGTCGCCGACAGACCACTGAAATTGAAAAGACCGGCGAAGTTCAGTTCGAAGACTGCTGACGGAATTCTGACAAACGCGAAGTCTCCGCCAAACTTAAATGAGTGATTGCCTGCAACTACGCTGAGATTGTCAGTCCACTCGTAGCGCGTCTCAGTACGAATTACTGGCGAGAACAATTCGCGACCGATGAAGGCGGCGTCAGAAATATTAAAAGCAACAGCTTCACCATTCTGCGATCTAAACACTGCGCGTCGTTCGCCAAAATTAAACCGCGCCTCGTTAACCATATTTCCCGAGAGCGTCGAGGTCAGGCTGCTGACAAATGAAAAGTCGCGCAGCTTTTGAATGCCGGTGCGCGAGAAATCGTTCTGGCCCAATGATTGGTTCTGCGATTCGACCTGGATTCCGGTAATGGTGCTCGGGTTATAACCGAAGCGCATGTTGAACTGATGATCGGCAGTGATCAGATGGTCGAGACGGATTGAGTTGTAAGTGGTGCGATCTGTTACCGGGAAAATTCGCTGCAGATCATTGAGTGGTCGAAAAGCAATAGATGAAACGGGAACTGGGGCGCCCGTTAAAAAGAACCGCGAACCAATCACGGTGCCGGCGGGGATCGCGCCGCCTACACTGCGAAGCGGGTTGGTTCCAGTCAGGGCAGTCAACGAGCCGCTGGAAGCGAGCGCTGCGTATTGAATAGCGGCGCCGATAATGGCCTGTCCCTGCGCCTGAACTGCCGGACTCGGCGACCCAAGCAAGCCCGCCCCGAATGTTAAGGCGCCATTCACATAGCTCGCCTGTTGCGGTCGGAGGTTCGGAAAAGTTTGAGAAAACGGTAGGAAAGGAGCGCCAATCGTTACGCTGCTGGTAAGCCCCTGCGCCACATTGCTGGTAAAGAAGCCTGACTCGTCTCGTCGACGTTGTTCAAAAGCAAAGAAGAAGAAGGTGCGGTCGCGATCAAGTGGACCGCCGAGGGTTACGCCGTATTGAGTGCGACGAAAATCCGGTTTCGCAATTGGCGCAAAAGGATTACGCGCCTGGAAACTCTTGTCTCGCAAAAACCCAAACACGTTGCCGTGAAAATCGTTGGTGCCGCTTTTCGTTACCACATTAACGATGCCGCCCGACGAACGTCCAAACTCCGGGGCAAATGAATTGGTGACGACCTGAAACTCCTGCACGGCTTCCTGCGACACGGTCGAGCGCGATGCGTTTACTGAATTGTCAGTATTGTCGGCGCCGTCAACCTGCACCAGATTTGAGCGGCCGCGCTGGCCACCAAAGTTCAAACCCGTTGTCGGAGCCGGTCCGATCGGACGGCCGTTATCGCGACTGACTGTCGAGGTTGTTAACGCAAACGCGAGGTAGTTGCGCTCGTTAATCGGCAGATTCTCGATGCGTTGCTGATCGACAGTGGTGGCGATCGCCGTCTTCGCAGTTTCAACCAGTTCCGTATTGGCGCCGGTGATAGTGACGACTTCCGTAACCTGGCCGACTTCCAAGGCCACATCCAGGTCCGCTCGTTGTCCCACCGTAAGGGTTACGCCTGGCAGGGCCGACTTCTTGAAGTTCACAGCTTCCACCGTGACTTCGTAGTCACCTGGCGTCAGGTTCACTATTAGATAGGCGCCATCGCTGTTGGTCGTAGTCGTCTTGCTGATGTTCGTCGCCACATTGCGAGCGGTGACAGTTGCTCCCGACACGACCGCGCCACTCTGATCGCGCACCACGCCCTGCAAGTCAGCGGCGTTCGACTGTGTTTGTGCAGCAGCGCTGAGCGCGCCCGACAAACTACAAACCAACGTGACCAGCAAAATGGCGGCGAAGCGAAGAGAAGGCTTAAACCACTGCGTAGGAAACGCAAACATATAGTTTCTCCTTAACGAATTAGGAACTCGGACGGAACAGGTAAGAACCGGCTAGCGATTGATAGTTATCGGGCGCGATTCTCAGATACTGACGACTGCAAAGGTTCGATTATCCACGGCAAGCCCGGGTGCGTTCGGTCCGCCTTTGATAAACCATGAACCTTGAGAAAGGCGCCGGGGAGCACAGATTAGTTCGCTCGGTCTTTTTACTCCAAAAGCGAACATCTGGCAAGCATTTCTATATGAGACGTGGCAGGCACGTTTGACGCATCTGCGAATCTAATCACGCTTCCGCGCGGGTCGTTGCTGAACTGGTCGAGCGACGCGTGGCTCGTGCCAAACGGCGCCGCAAATGATCGCTGCTACGACAGAGCGCGATCGCGACAGCGTCGAGGTGAGGAACAAAGGCGGCGCGACGCAGCAGACCTGAGAGACGCAAACGCGCGTTGAAGCAGCGGCGGTATTGCGAGCGATACGCGTGAGCAAGCTCAACGAACCCATTGCCCTGACGCAGCGCTGGCAGATTCTGTGTTATCGCATTCGCGGCGATCTCTCCGCTTTCGAGGGCCATCAGCATGCCGCTGCCTGTAAACGGATCGATGAAGGCGGCAGCGTCACCAATTGTGATTAAACCGGGCGCGGGAACCAGACTCCTTCTGCCAAAGCTTTCGAGTGACACACTCAACCAGGCGGTTTGCGCACGCGCTGCGGCGAGCGTTTGAGCGGCCCGGGCATTGGTCATGACAACTTCCCGCATGACGCGCTCAGGATCGGAAGCGCAGCGTCGCACGTCGTTAGCGGAAACAATAAAACAAAGATTACTTAGACTACCTTCGACGGAACTCAACCCGCCGTAGCCGCCATTGTAGAAATAGATTTCACACGCGCCGTCCGCAACTCCCGTGTCTTTGAGGTGCGCCTTAAACGCGACCCAGGGGTTCGCCTGTTTACGAGGCCTCGCGCGGCGCGGGTCGACCTGACGCGCAAGCGTACGACCTCTACCGGTGGCATCGATGCTCACCAGCGCTTTGTAATCGGTTGACTTGTCGGCTTCACGCGCGCGAATGCCACGCACAACGCCGTCTTCGTATAGCAGCCGTGAGGCGTGCGTGTCTTCAAAGACCTGAACGCCGCACGCTTTCGCGCGTTCAAGCAACTGAAAATCCATTTCGCTTCGACTCAACCCAAGGGCTGTGCTGCCGGTTTCGAACCACTCGCTGGGAACACTAACGCTGCTGCCGCTGCGCGAATAAAAAACTGTTTCGCTCACTGCAGCGCCACCGGCACTCGTCATTTGTTCGAACACGCCGAGACGCCTGAAGTGTGACAGGCACTCGGGTGAAATGAATTCTCCGCAGAGTTTCGGGCGCGGGAATTTCTTCTCCTCGATGAGCAAGACGCTGGCGCCGGCAAGTGCGAGCTGAATCGCCGCACTGCTGCCCGCCGGGCCGGCGCCGGCAATTGCCACATCAAACCTGGTGTCTGCGTTCACGAGTAAAATTTCAATCCCCGCTGGAGACCTGCCTTTGGAGTGCGGTGACCTGTCACCGCTTTTTCTTCGCGGCGGCTTGACGCCCCGTTCCTACTTGAGAATTAACTGCCGTCGGCCGCGACAGTTCGCAGCAAAACCAAAGCGGTGACAGGTCACCGCACTCCAAAAGCGATCGCTAGGCTGACAGCACCAGCCGGTAAGGAAAGTGACGCGTTACCTTTGCATTTTCAAGTCCGGCACGACGCGCCAGCGCAGCCAGTTCGTCTGGCTTAAAGCTCCGCAGGATCGATAAGGCGCCATCTTCACGAATCAGCCGGTTGTGCAGAAACAAGCGGCCGACCGTTGTATAAAACCAGTGAGCGATCGGATGTCGGTGCAGGTCGATCACAAAAATCCCACGCGCCGACACGCGCTCGAGTTCCTTGAGGATCGCCACGACATCATCATCGGGGAAATGATGGGTGAAGAGTGAGCATAGCGCGTAATCGAATTGGCGGTCGACAAAAGGAAGTCGGAACGCGTCCGCGCGGACAGCCGTAATCTCCGGAAACGCTTGAGAACTTTGAGCAATCGAAAGCGCCGAGCGCGCATTAAGTTCAACTCCGGTCAGCCTCGCTTTTGATTTGCGCCGCCGCGCCCAGTTCGCGGTAACTCGCAGAAGCTCGCCAGAGCCGGCGCCCACATCAACGACTGAAAAACTCCGAAGACTTTGTCTTGCGATCTCCGCTAATAGCGAGTGCCGCAGAGCGCTTGCATCACCCAGCCAGCGATTAACGCGTTGCAGTTCAATAATGCAGCCTTCATATTCCTGAGGCGTATAGTCACCTTTGTCGAGGTGCTCAAGCTCGAGACTGCGCTCACGAAACTGATCAAACATAGATTAAGGAAGCGTAGACAGGATTCATAGGATTTACAAGATTGAGCCGCCTTTTTGGAGTGCGGCAACCTGTCACGCTTTAGGAGGCTGTGACCTGTCGCAGCGTATGCAACTGAGATCTCAAGCCCGCAACGCGGTGTGAAGCCGCCGCGAAGAAAAAGCGGTGACAGGTCACCGCACTCCAAAAGCTAGTTTAATCCTGTAAATCATGTGAATCCTGTCTGACGTTATCTTCCCCATTTGTCGCAAGCTTTGAACTCTGGAATGATTGACGTCATGCAAGTCCAACCCGATCCGGAGCGCGAATTCTATTTCAACGGCAAGCACGTCGGCGAAGCAGAGGCGCCGAATTTCGTTGGGCGCGCCGCGTCGCTTGAGTGCGGCGCTGTCATGCGTATTTCGATTCACGTAGATGAGCGGCAGCGCATCACTGACGCGAGGTTTAAAGCCGCCGGGTGCAGCACCCTCGTCGCGTCGACGGTGTCGTTAATTGAGAAAGTTCTTGGTAAGACGAATGCCGAAGCCGCGACAATTGCGCAAAGCGTGGAAACGATGGGCGACGTGGAGTCGGGACGTGTTGACTGCCTGGCAATGGCACACGAGGCGCTGCTGGCCGCGATTCGCTCATACAGCGATTCGGCACGTAACGAGTGGGAAGGAGACGAGGCGCTAATCTGTACTTGCTTTTGCGTCTCGGAACGAACGATTGAGCGCGAGATTGAAACGCACCGGCTGCAAACGATCGCCGAGGTCACGGCAGCATGTAACGCCGGCGGCGGCTGTCGGTCGTGCTACCCTTTGATAGAAGACATTCTGAACAGCATGGGTAATGAGGAAAAGGGGAAATGGGGTAAAGGCGGAATAGGGGAAAACGTTACGCTGCCGATGGCGAATAGTTAGCTCTGGCTTTTCCCGTTCCCCATTTTCCGTTTCCCTATTTCCTTATAGGGGAAAACGTTACGCTGCCGATGGCGAATAGTTAGCTCTGGCTTCCCGTCCCCCATTTTCCGTTTCCCTATTTCCTTTTCCTTTCTTCTATGATCTATCTCGACAACAACGCCACCACACGCGTAGCGCCGGAAGTGTTCGCTGCGATGCAACCGTATTTGACCGATGTCTTCGGCAACTCATCTTCAGCTCATTCGCTTGGCCGAAACGTAAAAGCTGCAATCGAGCGTGCGCGCGAACAGGCTGCCGCGCTCATCGGCGCAGCAGAGACGAGCGAAATTGTTTTCACTTCGTGCGGCTCGGAGTCTGACAATTGGGCCATCGGCGGTTTCCTCGAACAGAATCCGAACAAACGTCACATCATTACCACTCGCGTTGAACACGAGGCGGTGCGCAACCTTTGCGAGCACCTGGCGGCACGTGACTGTGAAGTTACCTGGCTCGAAGTAGACGGAAAGGGTGAACTCAATCTCGACGATCTGCGCCGGGCCTTACGCCCGGACACCGGCATCGTTTCGATCATGATGGCCAACAACGAAACCGGTGTGCTTTTCCCGATTGAGCAGGCGGGCAAAATTATTCGCGAACATTCGGACGCGCTGTTTCACGTTGACGGTGTGCAGGCGGTGGGCAAAGTGCCGATCGACTTGAAAACAATGCATGTCGATCTGTTTGCGTTGTCGGGTCACAAACTGCACGCGCCGCAAGGTGTGGGTGTGCTCTACATTCGCGAGGGCGTGCAACTGCCGCCTTTCATCATTGGTGGTAGTCAGGAAAAAGGACGTCGCGGCGGCACCTCTGCAGTACCCAACATCGTGGGGCTCGGCGCCGCGTGTGAACTCGCTCGGACCGACGACGATCATGGACGCATCGCGGCGCTGCGTGACAAGCTCGAAACCACGATCTTAAAAGAAATTCCAAACGCGCGAGTTAACGGAACTACCGAAAAACGTCTGCCTAACACTTCAAACATTTCGTTTGAATACGTTGAAGGAGAAAACATCCTCGTTCAGCTCGATCAGGAAGGCGTTTGCGTTTCAACCGGTTCCGCATGTCACTCGTCGACGAAACAATCGTCGCCGACCTTGCGCGCGATGAATGTGCCCTACACGGCGGCGCAGGGTTCGATCCGATTCTCGCTTGGCCGTTACAACACGGAAGAGGAAATCGATCGGACACTCGTGCTGCTGCCGCCCATCATAAATAAGCTCGTTGAGATGTCGCCCTACGACAAAGAACTGCTGGCGTTGAAAACTTCACCGCGATAGCGCGTGCAAGTCCAAAGTCGGCGGGGCAAGATTGAGAATCTCAGGGTCAGGAAAGTGGCCTTGCCTCCGCTTTTTCGTCCGTACTTGTAGGCAGTGATCTATTTTGTGTGATTTCCACTGGCGTTTCGTGTAATTTCGTGGTTCGTTTTCCTTTAATTAGCAAAGCGCACGAACCACGAAGTGACGCGAAACGAGAAACGAAGCACACGAATCGGATCACGACTCGCTTTTAGTCGTCTTTGCTTTACTGGTAGAATTCATCACTGAGTTAGCACGTCTCCGCTATCACTCCAAACGTCCGGAGCAATCAATCGATGTCAGCTGAAGAGCCGGCCTCCACGGAAACGCCCACAGTCGCGATCGCGAAAACTGTTTCGTCTCGAAAGGCGCGCACGGACAGCGTGACCTCGATGGAAACTGACGATTTCGTCTGCATTGCTCCCGCCACCCCGCTGGCTGAGGCAATCCAAACAATGAAGCGCGACGAAGGCGGCTGTGCGATAGTTTGCGCAGAAAACGGGTCAGTAGTGGGGATTTTTACTGAACGAGATCTACTGACGAGGCTGGTCGGTCAGCAGGTCGACTCCAGTGAGCCAGTCAGTAACTGGATGTCGCCTGTGGTTGCGACCTTAACGCCCGAGGCAAGTTTGGGCGACGCGGTCGCGATCATGAACGATAAGGGCTATCGCAATATTCCCCTCGTAAAAGACGGCAAGCTGGTCGGCTCGATTTCAGTTTTCGATGTGATTAGTTATCTCGCAGAGAGCTATCCCCAGACAACTATGAACCTGCCGCCGAATCCCGATCAGGTCATGGACAGCACCGACGGCGGGTAGAACATTGCCGATTTCCAGTGGCCCATGGAGGTCGGAGCGAAAACTGCATCTGGCAATTGAAAATGCCACTCAATTAAAAGGACTGATAACGAATAATCATGAGCACCATTATCGAACCCCCGGTAGAACAAACGGAAAAGAACCTGGAAGAAGTTGAAACCGTCACTATCCGCTTCGCCGGCGATTCCGGGGATGGAATGCAGTTGACGGGCACTCAATTCACCAACACCTCGGCAGTCGTCGGCAACGACATTTCTACCTTGCCGGATTTTCCGGCTGAGATACGCGCGCCAGCCGGCAGCTTGCCGGGCGTTAGCGGATTTCAACTCAATTTCTCGAGCCAGGACATCAAGACACCCGGCGATCAGCCGAGCGTGCTGGTGGCGATGAACCCGGCCGCGCTCAAAGTGAACCTGGCGGATTTGGAAGAGGGTGGCACTCTCATCATCAACACCGATGGGTTCACCGCCGAAAACCTCAAGTATGCGAACTACGCTTCAAACCCACTTGAAGATGGCTCGCTTGCTGGTTATCGCGTTCACAAGCTTCCGGTAACGACACTCAACATGAATGCGTTGAAGGGCAACGTTGAGCTCTCTCGCAAAGAGATCGATCGCTGCAAAAATTTCTTCGCGCTCGGCGTGCTCTACTGGCTTTACGATCGCCCGATGGACAGCACGCTCGCCTGGATCACATCCAAGTTTGGCAAGAACCCGGAGCTGGCGAAAGCAAACGAGATTGCGCTAAAGACCGGCTACAACTTCGCTGACACAACCGAAGTCTTCACCACGCACTACACGATCAAAAAGGCGAAGATCACACCGGGAAAATATCGCAAGATTACCGGCAACGAAGCGACTGCGCTCGGCTTCGTCGCCGCGTCTCAGCTCGCGGGACGGCCGCTGTTTTACGGTTCCTACCCGATTACGCCGGCGTCTGACATCCTGCACGAGCTGGCGCGGCACAAGAGCTTTGGCGTGAAGACGTTTCAAGCTGAAGACGAAATCGCTGCAGTGTGTTCGGCTATCGGCGCTAGTTTTGCCGGCCAGATCGGACTAACAGGAACTTCCGGTCCCGGCGTGGCGCTAAAGCAGGAAGCAATCGGCCTGGCAGTGATGACCGAGTTGCCGCTCGTGATTGTGAATGTGCAACGCGGTGGACCCTCAACGGGTTTGCCGACCAAAACAGAACAGGCTGATCTGTTTCAGGCGGTCTGGGGACGCAACGGCGAATGTCCGGCGATTGTGGTGGCGCCGTCCACACCTGCAGATTGTTTCCATATGGCGATCGAGGCAGTCCGGCTTTCGTTTAAATACATGACCCCCGTTTTTTATCTATCTGACGGCTATCTCGCGAATGGCGCCGAGCCCTGGGCCATCCCAGCAATCGACGAACTGCCGCAAATTCCGGTTACCTTTGCGACCGATCCCGCGAGCTTCATGCCCTATTCGCGTGATCCGGAAACACTCGCGCGGCCATATGCCATCCCGGGAACGCCCGGCCTCGAGCACCGCATCGGCGGAATCGAAAAGCAGCACATCACCGGCAACGTTAACTACGATCCCGAAAACCACCATTTGATGGTGAAGCTGCGGCAGGAAAAAGTGGATCGCGCCGCGAATGATATTCCGCTGATCGAAGTGTTTGGTGAAGCAACCGGCAAAGTTTTGGTACTCGGTTGGGGTTCGACCTACGGCTCAATCAGCACGGCGGTCGAGAAACTTCAATCCGAAGGCAAGAGCGTTTCGGCGGCGCATTTGCGCTACCTGAACCCGTTCCCGAAGAACCTGGGCGAAGTGCTGGCCGGCTTCGAAACAGTAATCATTCCGGAAATGAATTTGGGCCAACTGTGCACGATGGTCCGCGCGAAGTATCTGGTTGACGCGGTTGCCTTCTCGAAAGTTAAGGGCAGGCCGTTCCAGATTCGCGAGATCGTGCGCAAGGTTGAAGAGTATTTGTAATTGTCCGGCGAACTTTAGTTTGCTGGCTTGGCGTGAGCACACCCGCTTACGACATTCACGGTGCGGGATTAATCGATGAGCACTGAAGTACAACTCATGACCGCTGATGAGCTTCTGGCTTTGCCACGAGGCGAGTTCCGTTACGAACTCGTCAAGGGAGAACTCAAGAAGATGTCACCTACCGGTCATAACCATGGAAGAGTGATAATTCGACTGACCGCCCCACTCGCCGTTCATGTCCGGAAATACCGGCTAGGGACTGTCTACGCGGCCGAAACGGGGTTCAAACTCACCAGCAACCCTGACACAGTGTTGGCGCCAGACATCGCCTTTATCGTCAAGCAACGGGTTGATGAACTCGGCGATGCTCCGGGTTATTGGCCCGGGCCTCCCGATCTTGCAGTTGAAGTAACCAGCCCATCAGATACGCTACGAGAAATTGAAAACAAAGTAGCCGAGTGGCTCGAATTTGGCACTCGGCTGGTGTGGGTAGTTAGTCCAAAATTGCGCAATGTGACGGTTTATAAATCGCTTACCGAGGTTGCGACTCTTACCGAAAAGGACACGCTTGACGGCGCTGATGTCATCCCTGATTTTCAAATCAGAGTCGCTGAAATTTTTGCCGAATAAATGTGAGACAGGCATTGCTTGGCTTACTTGAGAACAATATACAGGAGCAATAATGAGCACCACGAGCAACGGCAGTAATGGCAACGGCAACCCGCCCGTCGTAGAAGCAGTTTCGGCTGAGAGCGAAGTCGGTTCTGCGGTCTCAGGAAAAATCGCGCCCCCTCCCGGCCAACAGAAAAAAGCAGACTTCGTATCGGATCAGGAGGTGCGCTGGTGTCCCGGTTGCGGCGATTACGCAATCCTCAACAACGTGCAAAAGGTGATGCCCGAGCTTGGTATCCCGCGCGAAAAGATTGTTTTCGTTTCCGGTATCGGTTGCTCATCGCGTTTTCCCTATTACATGAACACGTATGGCTTCCACTCGATTCATGGACGCGCGCCCGCAATCGCCACCGGCATTAAGTGCGCGAATCCGGACCTCAGCGTTTGGGTAATCACCGGCGACGGCGATGCGCTGTCTATCGGCGGCAACCACTTCATCCATGCGATTCGCCGTAATCTCGACGTCAATTACATTCTCTTCAACAATCGCATTTATGGTTTGACTAAGGGCCAATACAGTCCGACCTCCGAGTTTGGCAAGAAGACGAAGTCGAGCCCGGTCGGCGCTGTCGACTATCCAATCAATCCACTTTCATTGGCCATCGCCAGCGAGTCAACCTTCGTGGCCCGCTCCATCGACATCGACGTCAAACATCTCGGCGGCGTGGTTGAGGCCGCGGCCCGACACAAAGGCATTTCGTTTATTGAGGTCTACCAGAACTGCAACATCTTTAACGATCATGCGTTCGATTCATTTGCTGAGCGCAGCGTGCGAACTGAACGCGTGCTGTATCTCGAGCACGGCAAGCCGATGATTTTCGGGAAGGATCGCAATCGCGGCATTCGCATGAACGGCGCGCACCCGGAAGTGGTGACGATCGGTGAAGACGGCATTACTGAAAACGATCTGCTGGTACACGATATTTACCTGAAAGATCCGTCCGTCGCTTTCATGCTGGCGCGCATGGAGCAACCCGACTTCCCCCAGCCGGTGGGAATCTTCCGTGCGGTCGAGCGCAAGACTTACGAAGAATTGATGGTTGAGCAGATCGACGCCGCGGTCGCGAAGTTCGGACCAGGCAGTTTAGAAAAACTAATCAACAGCGGCGACACCTGGATCGTGGAATGATTTCGGATTGGCGATTTCGGATTGCGGATTCGGGCGCCAGAAGATTCGCTTTCACTATCCGTAGTCCGATCACGTTCTACTAAAACTAAAAATCCGCAATCCGAATTCCGTATTCCGAGATCGATATGAACTGTCCTTCCTGTGGTCACGAAAACATCGACGGCATCGACCGTTGCGAGAATTGCCTCGCGCCTTTCCGGCAGCTTGACGTTCCCAGCGCTGACGCGGCCGAAGGTCTTGCACGCTCCGTCATGGCGGACAATCTCGGCCGGTTAAGCCGTGAGGAACCTATCTGCGTTCCTCCTAATACGCCGGCGCTCGACGTGGCATTGTTGATGAAGAATTCAAACTCGGGCTGCGCTCTCGTCGTCGAACAGGGCCGGTTGCTCGGTATCTTTACTGAACACGACGTGCTGATGAGGATGACGGAGAATCCCGCGAGCCTCAGTGCAAATTCAGCATCGCCTACACTCGTTAGCGAGCTGATGAGTGCAAACCCGGAAACGCTCGATGAAACGAACTCGGTAGCGGAGGCGCTCAACAAAATGTCGCTGGGCCGCTATCGCCACCTCCCTTTCCGCAAAGCCGATGGCAGTTTTGCCGTCGCCTCAATTCAATCTGTCCTTAAATATATTGCGCTGGAAGACTGGTGAGTCTGGCAGCGCAGTTCCTTACAGTTTGGAGTACCGCCTATAGGCGGGCTCTTAATTCCTGGAAATACCGCAAAGAATTGAGACCCGCCTGAAGGCGGTGCTCCAAACAGCGTCGGCGCGCAAGTCTGCGGGATTAATGCGTTCATCTTCTTGCAGAACGGGCAACGCCAAAAGGTGATCGCCGGTCTAACCATGACCCAGGTCACCCCAAGTTTGCCGCTCTTGCAAACTGAAAGCTCATGAAAACCACAACGAACAGCAGCCACGAAGCTCATGACAACTATCATCTCAATCGCGCTCTTAAGCCTTGTCTACCTGTTGCCCTCGGCGGCGCCACAAAACGATTACACAAAATTAAAGTCCGACGCCGAACGACTTTACGCTGCCGGATCGTTTGCGAAGGCCAACGAGATTTACGCGCGTATCAACAAGACCGGCCTGGCGCCAGCTGACGTTCGTTGGGTGGAGTTTCGCGTTGCCGACACTTCCTGGCGCTCGCAGGCCGGCACGGAAACCAGTGACACAACTATCTTTGAGAAAGCGCAAAAGGAGCTTGAGGAGTTAATCCGGGCGCACGATAAAGATGAAGATCGAGATCTGGTGTGGGCAGAGGCCCATGAATCCCTGGGTGATTTTTTCTGGACGCGCCGCAATCAAGTGAACTGGGGCGGCGCCTGGCCACATTACCAGCAGGCACTCGAATGGTGGGCCGGCCAACAAGATCTTAACCTCGCGCGCCAACGCTACCTCGCAATCATTTTCAAAGCTGCCGAGCCTCCCTTCCCCAACGAGTATTACGTTTACACCTATTACGGCAATTACATTCCGCTGAATATTCTGGAAAACGCTCTCAAGATCAGTTCAACGCCAGACGAAACTGCGCACCTCCATTTCCTCATCGCGATGACCATGCGCTACACCGGTGGAGATTGGGAAACGCGTCAACGCGTTGCCGAAGAGTTTGAGGTCGCCCTAAAAGCGGGCAAGAAATCTGCCTGGTACGACGATGCCTTGTTCCATTACGCCCAATGGATGGAGCAAACGGGCACAATTCGCCAGCTGGAAAACGGTGAATGGCAACAGGAGCCTGACTTTGTCGCCGCGCTCGAACTCTTTCGTCGGATGACCAGAGAATTCGCTAAAGGCGAGACACGCTATTACGACCAGGCGGTCGAACAAATCAAACAGATTACCGCGCCGACGATTGGCGTCGGCGTTTCTAATATTTTCCTGCCAGGCTCGGAACTTCAATACACCCTCAGCGCGCGTAACTTGCAGCGGGTAGATCTTTCGCTCTATCGAATCGATCTAACCCGCGACGTACGCTTCACCAAAAACCTGGACGAGGATGAAGGCGAAGGCGACGTCGGAAGTTGGATACAAAAAGTTCGTCTCGCCGGACACGTTGCCGTCAAATCGTGGACTAAAGAAATCGACAGCAAGAGCGATCACAAGCCCTACAGCGAAGAGCTGCATCTCGAAGGCAAATTTCCGCTCGGCGCTTACGTACTCGAAGCGCGTAGCGGATCGCTTTCGGCGAGAGACCTGGTTTTGATTACTGACGTTTCGGTAGTGTTGAAGTCATCGGCAAAGCAAGCGCTGGTTTATTTCACTAACGCTTTAACTGGCGCCCCGCTCGGAAATGCAAACGTGACCTTGTGGGAAACCTCTTACGTGAACGACAAATGGCGTGCACGACGTTTAGCTCAAACCACAAACGCAGACGGCATCGCCGTTTTCAAGTTGAGCAATGTGGCCAGCAGCAGAAATCTCTACGCCGCAGCTTCCAGCAACAGTGTGAGCGGCGCCAACGGCGCCACCAATGACCGCCAGGCATTTGCCGGTGGCTACTCGGGCGGCGTCAGTGAAGCAGGCGACGCCTGGCGAATTTATGCCTTTACGGATCGGCCGGCGTATCGTCCGCGCGAAACGGTGCAGTGGAAATTCATTGCCCGCCGCTTCGGCGTTAGCGGCTATACGACTCCCGCTAATCAAGTCGTTGAGTATCAAATCAACGATCCGCGCGGCACCAGGGTCAGCGAAGGCAAGGCAACGCTTAATAACTTCGGCAGCGCCTGGGCCTCACTCGAGCTCGGCGAACAATTGCCGCTCGGCGAGTACAACATTCAGTTCTACGACAGCGGCCGTCAGAACAATATCGGCAGCGCCAGGCTGTTTCGTCTCGAAGAATACAAGCTGCCTGAGTTCAAAGTTTCGGTGCAAACGCCCGAAGAGAACGGCAAGAAGAAAGCGTTTCGACTCGGAGAAAAGGTCGAGGTAAATATCCAGGCGGATTACTACTTTGGCGGCCCGGTCAGTAATGCGTCCGTCGAAGTCGTGGTCTATCAAAGTCCGTTTTACCACTACTGGTATCCGCATCGCGATTACCCCTGGTATTACGACACCGCGGAAGAGCAGAGAGGTCGCTACTACGGCGGACAAGGTCAGGTCGTGAAGCGTGAAACAATCAAGACCGACGCCACCGGCAAGGCCCTGCTCACTTTCGACACGCCGCGCGAAAACTATAACCAGGACTTCGAATACCGGATCGAAGCGCGGGTAACCGATTCATCCCGACGCGAGATCACAGCCAGTGACAACGTACGCGTGACGCGCCAGCGCTACTACGTTTACCCGCGACCGAAGAACAACCTTTATCGGCCACAGACTAAAGTTACGGTCGACTTCAAGGCGCTCGATGCGAATGAGCAACCAGTGACGACTGAGGGAACAGTCAAGGTAACGCGCGATTACTGGTGGGAAGTTTGGATTGATCCAAACGGACGCGAAGTGAAGGGCGCCGAACTGCGTCAGCTGCGTGAAAAGCAAGGCATATTTCCGCCACCGGTTACGCGCGGACAAAAACCGTGGCGGCTGAAGTTTCGCGGCTATCAACAGGATGAAATTCTGACGCAGACAGTGAAGACTGACGCCGCCGGGGAGGCACAGCTGCAATTCACGCCCGAGCGCGAGGGCTACTATCACGTCGCCTGGCAGAGCAGTCAGGTCCTGCCCGGCTCCTCATCAGCGAAACGTGATCGCTTCCTGGCTCCGATCAAAGCCGATACCTATGTGTTCGTCGCTACGAACTCGAGCAGCGATCTGGGCTACCAGCACGAAGGCGTCGAAATCATCGTCGACAAAGACACGGTGCGCGCCGGGCAAGTGGCCCCGGTAATGCTGTCGACTTACGAAAACGATCGCTATGTTCTCTTCACGGTTGAGGCCGAAGATCTGTTCAGTTACCAGGTGGTTCATGTTACCGGCAATGCCAAGCTGATTGAACTGCCAATCGAGGAGAAGCATGTTCCGAACATTTACCTGCGCGCCTTGCTGGTTAGCGATGCAGAGGTTTACCACGACTCAAAAGAAGTTGTAGTGCCGCCGGTGCAGCAGTTTCTGACCATCGACGTGAAGTCTGATCGCGAGCAGTATCAACCGCGCGAAGAAGGAACGCTTTCTATTTCAGCGAAGGACGCTAATGGCAAACCGGTCGCGGCCGAAATCGCACTTGGTCTGGTTGACGAATCCGTTAAATATATTCAGCAGGACTACGCCGGCGATCCGCGACAGTTTTATTACGGCACAAAACGATCTGAGTCGATACAAACGCAAACCACTTTTGATCAGAAGTCGTATCTGCGTTTGGTCGAAGTCACTGAGGGAAAATTGGTGGACATCAAGGACGTGAAGCGCGACGGCGATGATAGCGAAACCGAAGCGGCTGCGGGCGGCGGCGGTGCTGGCGGCGGCGGCGCGCGCAATGAAGCTGTCGACACGCTTTCAACTTTCAAAGCTGAATTTGGCAAATCAGTACAGACCCGGGCTGTTAAGGAGCTCCCAGTAAACGGTCGTACCCTGCAGAATTTCGCACTCTTAAGCCCGGCAGTTGGTGGTGCCGCACCACCACCAACACCTGAGCAGGAACCCGCGGTCCAGGTGCGCAGCGACTTCCGTTCGACGATCCTCTGGTTGCCCAACGTTGCGACTGATGCAAACGGCTTCGCAACCGTTAAAGTGAAATATCCCGACTCGTTAACCACCTGGAGCGCCACTGCGCGCGCCGCGACTGCCGGCAATCAGTTCGGTATCGGCAACGCTGCCACCCGCACCAAGCAACCGCTGATTGTGCGGCTACAGGCGCCGCGTTTCTTTGTGGTTGGCGATCGAGTCACCGTCTCGGGCGTTATCAACAACAACACTGCCGAGGCAATGCGTGTCGGATCTTTATTGACTGCCGAAGGGTTAATCATCGAGGGGCAAATCGTTGACGGCAAGCCGGTAAAGAATCAACAGTCGACTATCGAGGTCAAACCCGGCGCCGAACAGCGCGTCGATTGGCTCGTCTCGGTAACAGACGCGCGCGCAGTTAAGTTGAAAGTGGAAGCGCGTGGTGACAAGTATGCCGATGCCATGGAGAAAAGCTTCGTCGCATATGAACACGGAATTGAAAAGTTCATTTCTCGTTCGGGCAAGATGCGCAGCGACAGCGTGGCCATCAAATTGGACATTCCCAAAGCTCGCCGGCCTGAAACGACCCAGCTGACGGTGCAGGTAGCGCCGAGCATGGCCACCACAATGCTCGATGCGTTGCCATATTTGATCGATTATCCCTACGGTTGTACCGAGCAAACGATGAGCCGGTTTTTACCCGCGGCAATCACGGCGAAAACACTGCGCGACCTCGGTCTGAATCCTGAAACGGCCATGAACCGCGTGTTCGGCGGCATCGAACCGGCGACCGCCGCCGCAACGCATCCGAAGGGCACGCATAGTCTTAAAGAACTCGATGCGATAACGAGTCAAAGTCTCGAGCGTCTCTATAACTTCCAGCACGCTGACGGCGGTTGGGGTTGGTGGAAGGAAGGCGATAGCGATCACTTCATGACCGCGTACGTAGTTTGGGGGATGGCGCTCGCGCGACAGGCCGGCATCGAAATCAGAACGGATGCCGCCGAGCGCGCTCTTGCCTATTTGGATAAAGAGCTGGTGGAGGAAGAAACAAACTACGATCAGCAGGCCTGGATGCTGCACGCCATGGCCGTGTTCGCAAATACAAAGTCAGGCGCGTCCGTTTCGAAATTTCAAACAACCGCTTTTGACAACCTCTTCAATAATCGCGACAAGCTCAACGCTTACACACGCGCCCTGCTTGCTTTGTCGGCACATCATTTCGGGTACGCCGACAAAGCGAAGACCCTCATTCAGAACCTCGAAAACGGCGTGAAGATCGACAGCAAACCTGATACGTCAATCGTTCAGCAAGGCGCAACTTCATCTGACCCCTCGGTGATGGCAACCGCGCACTGGGGCGAAGACGGCCTTTACTGGCGCTGGTCAGACGGCGGAGTGGAAGCGACCGCGTTTGCCTTGCGAGCGCTGTTAACGATCGATCCGCAAAACAAACTGATTGAGCCCGTCACAAATTGGCTGGTGAAGAACCGACGTGGCGCGCAATGGAGCAACACTCGCGACACCGCGATCGTAGTGCTCACGCTTAATGACTACCTGCGCAAATCGGGCGAGGTCGCGCCCAATTTAAGCTACGAACTTCTGGTTAATGGAAACTCCATAGCAACGAAGCAAATCGGTGCAGCAGACGCCCTGAGCGCGCCGAGTAAGTATGAAGTGTCCCGTGAATTCATTCGCGACGGCGAAAATGAGATCACCATTCGACGCACCAGCGGTACTGGTCCGCTGTACTTCTCAGCGGCTGCGAAGTTCTTCAGTCTCGAGGAACCGGTGACGCCGGCCGGAAATGAAATCTTCGTCCGCCGGCAGTATTTCAAACTCGTGAACCATCCGACCCTCCTCAAAGGCTTCGTGGCGGAACGAGTTGCTTTGAATGATGGCGACACGGTTGCGAGTGGTGAACGCGTCGAAACGGTCATCACCATCGAGGCGAAGAATAATTACGAGTACCTATTGTTTGAAGACTTGAAACCCGCCGGACTGGAAGCTGTTGAACTGCGCAGCGGCGAAAACGTGTTCGTGAAGGAGCTGAAATCCGGAGCGCTGACGGAAAAGAAGTCGACGCTAATGAATTACACGTACGCCAGCGAATTCACCGGCCGCACGCGTTGGGTGTACCAGGAGCTGCGCGACCGCAAAGTAGCGCTCTTCATCGATCATCTGCCGGAGGGCGTTTGGCAATTGCGTTACGAGATGCGCGCGGAAAGTCCGGGCGCTTTCCACGCGCTGCCGGTGCTCGGTCACGCGATGTATGTCCCGGAGATTCGCACCAACGGCGCCGAGGCAAGAATTCGCGTGATCGACTAAAGGTGAGAACAAAGCTGGGAGCGCCAGGCTGGGAGCGCAGGCATCCTGCCTGCCGGTTCGTTAGCATCCAATCTCGGATTTTTCGCGCTTCGCGCTCATTGCAGGCAGGATGCCTGCGCTCCCAGCTTAAGGTTCGATGTGCATGCCGCGCAGCAGATTTGCGTAACGCGGATCGCTGCGCAGTGTTTCAAATGCCACTTCCCACCTAACACGCGGAAGTAGACCGGCGTGTCGCTTGAAGTCCTTTTCCAGCCAGGCAAAGGCCCGGTCTTTATCGCCCAGACCAGCATAAACTGCCGCTATGTTCTCGCCCGTCATCGCTCCGTCCGCGTTGAAGCGTGCTTCAAATTTTGCCACCAGCGCGAGCGCCTCAGCGCGGTGGCCGGTCACCGCATAACCATATCCAAGCCCACTGAACCAGCGCGGCTGCGGCACAAGTTCCGTCGCCTTCTTTAGCTCAACTAATGCTTCCGCATTGCGATTCAATTTCAGGTAAACCAAACCGAGGTGGTTATGTCCGGCGGCGCTATTTGGATCCAATTCAATTGTTTTCAGACACTGTTCCATTGCGGCTTGCAGGTCTCCGCGCACCAATAAGATTTTTGCGAGACTGGCGCTGAGAGTTGGTGAAAGCGGATCCAGTTCATGCGCGCGACGGCTCTCAGCCAACGATTCGTCAAACCGTCTTAAGTTTCGCTGGTGAAGGTTAAGCCAGTGGTGAGTCAGCGAATAGTTCGGATTTAATTCAAGCGCGCGTTTGTATTCAGCTTCGGCTTTCTCCCATTGCCAGGCGTGAGTATAAGCAGTGGCCAGGGAAGCATGGGCCTCCGGAACCGACGGATCGATCGCGAGCGCACGTTGCGCAAATGCTATTGCGCGCAGGTGACTGTCAGAGCCGGCGCCGTCGTACTCTTCCAGAAACATATTAGCGTCCGCCAGTCCGACATAGGCCAGCGCATAATTTGGATCTTTGTCGGCCGCCTGCTGAAATTGATCGATCGCCTTGTGGATGTTCTCCGCGGTCCGCTTGTTCCAGTAGTAACGGCCTTTTAGATAAAACTGATAAGCCTCGGAGTTTGTTGTGTCGTGAGCAGTCAACTGTTTGCGTTGTTCACCGCTCAACTTCAAACGCAGCTTTTCCGTAATTTCGCGCGATATTTCCTGTTGCAGCGCCAGCGCGTCGGTTATCGCTCGATTGTATTGTTCGCCCCATAACTGCTTATTGTCGCGAACGTCCACTAACTCAGTGCTCACAATCAAATCGTTGCCACGTTGAGTGACGCGGCCAGTCAAGACTGCTCGCACGCCCAATTCCTGACCCGCTGCCAGCGAATCTCCAACTTTGTTCTTATAACGGAAGACTGAATCACGTGGGATGACGCGCAAATTGGGCAACTGAGCGAGGCTGTTGATTACGCTTTCAGTTAGTCCATCGGAAAGATATTCCGTGTTGGGATCGTTTGTTTGATTCGCGAAGGGCAGCACCGCTATCGATTCGATGGCCACTTCATTTTCGCGTGCATGCCGGTACACCCAGACGCCGGCTGCGGCTGCAATCAAGATCAAGACGACTAGCGCAAGCAGTCCCTGCCAACGGATTGACCTTTGGCCGTTGACGCCGCTCGCAACTGTCTTCTGCGCTTGCTCGGCAGTTGTTTTGTCTGCCGTTGCAGTTGCGCGTGCGTCAGGAGTAACCGAACGTTCCAGGTTTTGCTGAAATTCCAGTTCGCGTTTCAAAGCGCGAATATCCAAAAGCATTTCCTTGATTGTCTGGTAACGCTCTTCGCGATCCTTGCGCAAGGCCTTGGTAAGAATGCGGCTCAACTCCGCCGGCACATCAGGAACATGCTGGGCTACAGGCGCCGGTTCTGTTTTGAGAATCGCCGCTAACAGGTCGCTCGCTGTCTCGCCTTCAAAGGCGCGGCGACCGCTAATCAATTCATAAAGCACGACGCCGAGACTAAAGATATCTGAACGCGCATCAACGGTTTGTCCGCGCGCTTGTTCCGGCGACATGTAGGCGGCCGTGCCCATAACTACGCCGGCGCTCGTCCTCACAAGTTGCCGGGTCGCGTCGTCCGGACCAGCGTCTGTTGCGAGTGCCAGTTTGGCAAGCCCAAAGTCGAGAATCTTCACGATGCCATCCGCCCGCACCATGATGTTTTCGGGTTTGATATCGCGATGGATAATCCCGGCGGCATGGGCGGCGGTAAGCGCCGAGGCGATCTGTTCAGCGATATTCAAGACTTCGGCTATTGACGGCGCCAGTCCGATCTGGTCGCGCAGGGTGGTGCCGTTTACAAATTCGGTTGCGATAAATCGTCGGCCTTCTGCTTCACCGATTTCATAAATGGTGAGAATGTTTGGATGGTTCAGGGCCGATGCCGCGCGGGCTTCCTGAGCAAAGCGTTGCACGCGTTCATCGTTTGCGCTTAAGTCACCGGGCAAGAACTTCAAGGCTACGCGACGCCCGAGTTTTTCGTCATCTGCCAGGTACACTTCGCCCATGCCGCCGGCGCCGAGAAGCGAGACGATTTGGTAGTGAGCGATTTGCTGCTTAGCTTTCAGTCGTGGCTGGGTATTCATAAGGCGGCCCGACAAATTTAGCCGGATTCTACAGCAAACGAGTTGGACGTAGTGAGGCTCTTTAGCTGGGAGCGCCGGCATCCTGACTGCAATGAGCGCGTAGCGCGAAAATTCCGACCACGGAAATTGGATGCTAACGAACCGGCAGACAGGATGTCTGCGCTCCCAGCTAAGCGAGATTGATATCTTCGTCGCCTTGCGAGCAAAGACCAATATTTATCTGCTTGCGCGCACAAACCTGCTGCCATAGACTGCCGCGTTTCGGCTTAACGAAGCCGACTGCAAATCATGAGTGCGTCAGTCCAATCTCCCAACCTCCGCACTGAAGCGATTGCCGGAGTCACCACGTTTTTCACGATGGCCTACATCATCGTGGTGAACCCTTCTATCCTTTCGACGCCGGGCACCGGCATGGCCTTCAGCGGCGTGTTGACGGCAACCGTGCTGGTCTGCTTCGTGATGACGCTGCTGATGGGCCTCTACGCGAAGTTGCCTTTCGCTGTCGCGCCGGGCATGGGCATCAATGCTTACTTCACGTTCACCATCATTCTCACGCAGAAGGTTTGGTGGCAGGTGGCTCTGGGAATTGTTTTTTGGGCCGGCGTGTTGTTTTTGATCATCTCTGTAACACCGGTACGCGAGACGATCGCCAAAGCGATCCCCGCTGAACTGCGACTGGGCACTGCCGCCGGCATCGGAATTTTTCTCACCTTCATCGGGCTAAAGAACGCCGGACTAATCGCGGCGGATCCAGTTACCTTCGTGAAGCTGGGCACGCTGGGCTTGCCCGCAATCTTGACTGTTGTGGCCACGAGTATTTCCGTTTGGCTCCTGACCCGCAGGAGCGCATTCGCGTTTCTTGCCGGGATTGCGACAGCAACACTGCTCGGCTGGGCCCTAGGTCTGGTCAAAGCTCCGCCCAGGCTCTTCAGCGCGCCCGACTTCTCGACCGTCTTTCTAAAACTGGATATTCTCGGCGCCCTAAAACTGTCGCTGCTTCCCGCAATCATCGGCATCTTGTTTACCGATCTGTTTGATTCGATCTCTACCTTCATTGGAGTAGCGCATGCCGCTGATCTGCTTGACGAACAGGGCCACCCGAAAAACTTGAAGCAGGGCCTCGTGGTTGATTCCCTCGCGACGCTCGGCGCCGGCGTTGCCGGAACTTCGTCCGGCACGGCCTACATCGAAAGCATTGCCGGCATCAACATGGGTGGGCGAACTGGAATGACTTCAGTATTCACCGCACTCTGTTTTCTGCCCTGCTTCTTTCTCGCGCCGCTGGCCGGAATGGTCCCGCCCTACGCCACTGCTTCGGTCTTGATTCTTGTCGGGGCCTCGATGTTTCGCAGTGTCGGAAAGATTTCGTTCAGTAAGATCGAAGAGGGATTACCGGCATTTTTAACGATTATCTTGATACCGTTAACGTTTTCAATCACGCAGGGAATTCTCTGGGGATTTATTTCCCACGTCGGGCTTTACTGGATCGTTGGCAGGCGTCGGGATGTTCACCCGGTGATGTATGCGCTGGCTGCGGTATCGGTGGGATTGTTGTTGCTGGAGCACGTGAGGTTTTGAATGAGTTAAAGAAACGGGGCAAGTTCAACCCTGCACTTGCCCCGTCTTTAGTTCGTGTTAGAAAGTGCAATTGTAGGTCTTCATCGAAGTGCGCGCGGATTCCGCCGATTGCTTGCAGGCGGCCGCGAGGGTAGCTTTCGTGTTTGGATTCTCGGCTAGCTTTTTCCAGGAACTGCGCCATTGCTCGATGCTGGTCTTGTATTGCGCGCGCACCTGCTCGGGGACCTTGCTGGAAACGCAGGCGTCATAGGCGGCGATAAAGTCGTCGCACTCGGGGACGCCAATCTTGTCGGCAGCGGCAGTTGCCGGCGCTGTTGTGGCGGGTGCTGTTTTTGCCGCGGGTGCGTTGGCGTTGCTAGCCGTCGCGTTCGTGTTTCCGTTTTCCGACTTCGCGCAACTCGCAAAGACGATCAGTGCAGCTACGCAAACTAATAAACAAATCCTGGTTATCATTTATGCTCCTTGGATTCAGCGCGCCTGGGCCAGCCGAACCTTTTGGGGAATGGAAGAGCGGCGGCATGATACACGAATACGCTAAGCGCGGCAGCTTTACGAAAACAGCGACCCGATTACATTGGACTGAAATTCCAAGGGCGAGTTTCGCACTTCTTGGCTGACCACTTCTTTCGTGGGATGAGTCCTTTGTGGCCAAAAGGTTCGAATATCAATTCGAATGGAATACTGCAAAAGCTCGCCAAAATCTGAAAGAACGTCGTGTTTCTTTTGAGAGCGCGCCGCAACTGTGTTTCTTGATCCATTCGCTTTGTCGGAAGTTGATGAGGAACACAGTGAGTCGGAGCAACGATGGCTAACCCTGGGGTTGGATCGGACAGGCACATTGCTTGTCGTCTCCCACACCTACCGTGGAGAATCGGATTCAGGCTCTAGAATTCGCTTGATTTCGGCGCGCAAGGCGACAAAGAATGAAGCCAATCAGTATGAGAGGAAGTAAGCGATGAAACGAGAGTACGATTTTTCAAAAGGAGTAAGGGGTAAATTCTATCGTAAGGGTGCGGAGCTGCGGCTCCCAATTTATCTCGATGCAAAGCTCCAAAGGCAAATTGAACGCCTGGCGGAGAAAAATGGAAAGAGCGTCAATGAGCTGGTGATTCAACTCATTCAACGCGAAGTGGAGTTAATCGAGGAGTTTTCTTAAAGCACGAAGGTCTGTGATGAAAGAGTTGTTAGAGGGGCCCAGCGAATTTACTTCAGTGATTGAGCATGACGGAGAATGGTTTATTGGTTATTCTCCGGAAATACCCGGAGCGAATGGTCAGGGCTACACCATTGAAGAATGCCGAGCAAGTTTGAGTCGGGCCATCAGTTTAATCATGGAAGACAAAAATGCAGACAGCTTTGAGCAATGAATCATCCAACCAACTCCTTTGACTCAATGAGCGTACGAATCTAATGACTATCATCGGCAAATCTGCGCCGCGTAAAGAAGGCCGCAGAAAGGTTACCGGCGCGGCGCTCTATGTCGATGACATTTCCTTTCCTGACATGCTTCACGGCGTGACCGTGCGTAGCAACGTCCCGCGCGGACGCATCAAAAACATCGCCTTCGATGGCGACATTCCCTGGGACCAGTTTACGATCGTTACAGCCAAAGACATTCGTGATAACGGCGGCGAAAACTACGTGGCGCTGATATTAAACGATCAACCTTACCTCGCCGACGAAGTCGTCAATCATCCGGAAGAACCAATCGTTTTGCTAGCCCACAAAGATAAATATCTGCTCGAAGAAGCGCGTCGCCACGTCCGCGTCGAGTTTGAAGAATTACCTGCCATCTTTTCGCTTGAAGATTCGGTGAACAGGAAAGAGATCGTTTGGGGAGCCGACAATGTCTTCAAGTCGTTCCTGGTTGATAAAGGAAACGTCGACGACGTTTGGGCCACGGCCGATCACATCATCGAAGGTGAATATCACACCGGCGCTCAGGAGCAGCTTTACATCGAAAACAACGGCGCGATTGCAATCGCTAAGCCGGACGAGGGCGTGACAGTTTGGGGATCGATGCAGTGTCCCTACTACGTTCACAAAGCACTGGTGAAGTTGTTCGCGCTGCCGGAAGAAAAGATCCGCGTCATTCAAACGGAAACGGGCGGCGGCTTCGGCGGCAAGGAAGAGTATCCCTCGCTGCTCGCTGGACATGCGGCCCTGCTCTCCTGGAAATCGGGCAAACCGGTAAAGATGATTTACGACCGCGCGGAAGACATGGTCGCCACCACGAAGCGACATCCTTCGCGTACGCGTCACAAAACAGCAGTATCGGCAGACGGCAAACTGCTGGCGATGGAGATTGAATTCATCGTCGATGGCGGAGCGTACTGTACCTTGTCTCCAGTAGTTCTTTCGCGCGGCACGATACACGCGGCCGGTCCTTACTACTGTCCCAATGTGCGCATTCGCTCGAGCGCGGTGGCGACCAACCTTCCGCCGCACGGCGCGTTCCGCGGTTTCGGCGCCCCGCAAAGTATCTTCGCGCTCGAGCGACACCTCGATAAAGTTGCCGCGACGCTCGGACTTACCACTGACGAATTCCGCCGGCGCAACTTCGTTAAAGAAGGCGAGACTACCGCCACCAGCCAGGTGATTCGCGAAAAAGTTGACATGGATCAACTACTGGATCGCGCCTTTGAGTTAACCGGTTACCAGGAAAAGCGCCAGCGGTTTGCGCAAGAAAATGCTGTTCAGAACAATGGGGCGCGCAAAGGTATAGGCTTCGCTTCCTTCATGCACGGCGCGGGCTTCACGGGTTCCGGAGAGGTTTATCTCGCTTCAGTGGTCGGCGCCGAAGCCACCAAAGACGGCCGCGTGCAAATTCTTGCCGCGAGCACTGAAATTGGTCAGGGGACGAACACGATCTTTTCACAGATCGCCGCCGAAGCATTGGGGGTTGATCAATCGCTGATCGAGGTCGCACAGCCGGACACGCGCAACGTTCCCAATAGTGGCCCAACTGTCGCGTCGCGCACCTGCATGGTTGTGGGGAAACTGGTTGAGTCGGCAGTGCTGGGCCTGAAGCAAACGCTAATCGGCAGCGGCGTGCTCGCTGAGAGTTATAGTTCAGATGAATTCTCAGCCGCGTGCCGCAAGTATCAGGAAGATTTTGGCCCGCTGAAAACGTTCAGCAAATATCAGGCGCCGCCGAATGTTTTCTGGGACGACGAGAAGTACCAGGGCGACGCTTACGGCACTTACGCGTGGGCAGTTTACGTGGCGGAAGTGACCGTTGACACGCTGACCTACGAAGCCCGCGTCGATGATTTTGTAGCGGTGCAGGAAGTCGGCCGGGTAATCAATCCGGTGTTAGCGACCGGGCAAATCGAAGGCGGCGTCGCGCAGGCGATTGGCTTCACGCTTTTCGAAAACGTCGTGTGGAAAGACGGGCGCATGGCGAATGGACAGATGACAAACTACATCATTCCGACTGCAGCCGACATCCCTCCGATTCGTGTTTATTTCGAGGAAAATCCCTACGCCTACGGTCCCGGCGGCGCCAAAGGAATCGGCGAACTGCCGATGGATGGCGCCGCGCCGGCAATCCTGAGCGCTATCGAAAATGCAACCGGCATCAGCTTTACCCAGGTACCGTTAATGCCGGAAATGATGATGCCGGCGCTGGCGCAGGATTAAATAAAATGACAGACGGCGAAATCCAAATCGATTGTACGGTTAACGGCGAGCCACGCACCGTGCAAGCCCATCCGATGTCGCGGTTGCTCGACGTGTTGCGAGAGCAAATGCATCTGACCGGCACGAAAGAAGGCTGTGGCGAAGGCGAGTGTGGCGCCTGCAGCGTCGTCCTTGATGGCCGCATCGTCAACAGTTGTCTCGTCCCAGTGGCCCAGGTTTCAGGTGCAAAGATTAAAACGATCGAAGGCGTGGCGAATGGCGATCAGTTGCACGCCGTGCAACAGGCCTTCATCGAGTGCGGCGGCGCGCAGTGTGGCATCTGCACGCCCGGAATGGTGCTGGCTGCGGTTGATTTGTTGGAGCGTAATCCGAATCCGAGTGACGCAGATATTCGTGCCGGCCTCGCCGGAAATCTTTGTCGCTGCACCGGCTACATGAAGATTTTTGAGTCAGTCGTGCAGGCTTGCCGCAAGTAATTTGACCCGATGTTTGATCTCTACGATGAATTCCGCAGGTTGATTCAAGCGCTCGATAGCAACCAAATCGAGTACGCTCTTTGCGGCGGGATGGCAATGGCGATTTACGCTCACCCACGAGCTACAGTTGATATCGATCTTTTAATTGCCTCGGAGTCTTTGAATGAAGTAATGGCGATTGCCGGGGAGTTGGGGTACACGATCCGCGGTTTGGACATGACTTTTGTTGACGGTGAGATTCAGATACGGCGCGTTTCGAAAATCCATGACGGAACGGGGCATGTCCTTTCTCTCGACCTCCTGCTGGTCACACCTGCGATTCGCACAGTGTGGGACGCGCGCGTAAACGCTCAATGGGAAGGTGGAGATTTGTCCGTGGTTTCTCGGGACGGTTTAATCGCCCTAAAGAGAAGGCGTGGGAGTGCTCAGGATCTGGCTGACATCCAAGCATTGCAGGAGGACATTGACGGTGCGACAGATTGACATGTCATCAGAAGCAATAACTGCGCGACTCAAGCTGGTCTCGCAGCTGCACCGCCTTTGTCTTTCGTTGCAAACCGCGAAGATCACTCCGGGCGAGAAAAATGAATTCAAAGAGAAGAAGACCAAACAACCATCGGTTGTTGCTCCTCGAGACTTGCTAAAATGAGGGCGTACGTTCCCGCATATCAATTGACCACTCCCGCGAGCCTGCCGGACGCACTCGCAACGCTCGCGCGTGAGCCTGGTGTTTGGCAACCGTTCGCCGGTGGCACCGATCTGATGGTGCTGCTCGAAGCGGGCAAGCTGGCCCACAAGAACTATCTGAACATTTGGCATCTCGCCGAGCTGCGCGGCATTCAAGCAACCGCGGAACACATCACTCTCGGAGCGCTAACGACCTACAGCGATGTGCAGGCGAATGAGATCCTGCGCGACGAGTTTCCTATGCTCTGCCAGGCCGCTGGCGAAACCGGGGGGCTGGCAATTCAAAATCGCGGCACGCTCGGCGGCAACATCGCGAACGCTTCACCCGCTGCTGATTCGCCTCCGGCGCTGCTTGCTTACAACGCCGAGCTGGAACTAGTCTCGGTGCACGGTTCGCGCTGGGTGCCTTATCAAAGCTTTCATACCGGTTACAAACAGACGATCATGCAGCCGGACGAGATTGTGGCGCGTGTTCGCCTGCCCCGTCTCTGGCCCGACTTGATTCACTACTATCGCAAAGTCGGCACGCGCAAAGCTCAGGCAATCTCCAAGGTCTGTTTCGCTGCCACAGCGCGAGTAAATGAAAACGTCGTTGAGGTAATCCGCATCGCTCTTGGCAGTGTCGCGCCAGTGCCGTTGCGTTGTCGTCGCACGGAAAGTGTTCTGCAAGGTGGAAAACTCGATAACGCGGTCGTTGCAACTGCAAAAGCCGAGTTGTCCAGAGAGATCGTACCCATCGATGATATTCGATCCACGCGAGACTATCGCGTTAGAGTTAGTTTGAATTTGCTCGAAGACTTTCTGCGCCAGTTAATCGCCAGATGATCCTCAAACTCGCTACCAGAGCCTCCCATTATCTCCTTGCGTTCACGGTTTTGATTTTGCTTGCGGCCGCGCCGGCAGCCGCGCAGTGCACGAGCAAATCGCCGGCTGCCGGTGAGCCACTTCACCTGTTAGTGCTTGGCGATTCCATCATGTGGGGCCAGGGCTTGCGACCGCAGGAAAAGTTTTCCACGCGCGTCAGCTGCTGGTTACAGGAGAAAATTAACAGGCCAGTCAGCCTTCATGTGGAAGCACACTCGGGCGCTGTTATTTCCAGTGTAAACGCTCCAGCACGGCAATTTCCGACTAACGACGGTGAGGTTAATCAGTCTACGCCGACCATCAACGAAGAGCTGGATCACGCAGTTGAGTTTTACCGCGGTATCAACAACACTCCGGCGCTGATTTTTTTGGATGGCTGCATAAACGATGTCGGCGTGAAAACCATTCTCGACGCTTCAAGCTCACTCGAAACGATACGCGCTCGCGCGCAACAGAGCTGCGGCCAGGACATGACCCTGCTATTGCGGCGAGTCAAGACCAGCTTTCCGCGATCACAAATACTGGTCACCGGTTATTACCCGATCGTCTCGTCTCAGACGGACGACAACGCGTTCCTGCGTTTGCTGGTAAAGAAACTGAACAATCAGGCCCCTGACAAACGACGCCTGTCTGACAAGGAAATGCGCCAGCGGCTGATAGCGATCTCGGAAGAGTGGTACAGCACCTCAAGCGCGAGCTTGCTTGAAGCGGTGCAGCTGACGAATGCGGCGGCCGAGTTTTCCGCGGGGCCTGCGGTGCGCTTCGTTGAGATTCAGTTCGGACCCGAACACGTATTCGCTGCTCCTGACAC